>Ga0316204_10000991_pt1 | contig 87016 bp, 80 predicted proteins | sample 6monrhotite_MG_2_FD_205661 | JGI IMG/M metagenome (GOLD analysis project Ga0316204, IMG submission 205661) | Microbial mat bacterial communities from mineral coupon in-situ incubated in ocean water Damariscotta River, Maine, United States -... | ecosystem: Environmental > Aquatic > Marine >... | reverse complement strand
CTTCAGCAAAAGCCTCATCTAAAGGAGTTTTAGCAATATGATTGGTAAAATTACTTAAGGTCTTTTGTGCAACACCAACTAGAATATCAAGCATATTAGTTGAGTTATAACCTGCATTCAGGAAAGTTTGAATATCTTGCTCATTTACCCAGCCGCGTTTTTCAATTAAAAGCGTTGTAAAATTACGTAAAACTTCAAGTTTTGTATCTGCAATTGGTTGATCATCACGAATTGATTGAACAACAGAGGAATCTACTTTTTGCATACCTGCGATAGCCGTATGCGCAGCCATACAATAACAACATTCATGATAATGACTGACCGTTAATAAGACTATTTGTTGTTCTGTAGGTGTAAGAGTTGATTTAGAAAAGATTCCAGCAACGGTTAGATAGGCATCAGTTAGCGAAGGTGAAGTAGCCATAACACCGATTATATTTGGAACAAAGCCAAAATTTTTCTGAGTTTGCTGAAGTAGGTTAATAGAGCCAGAAGGCGCGTTATCAAGGTTTAACACTGGAAAGTTTGTCATTGTATTCTCCGTTATTGAATGATTGTTCAATAATAATAATAGTTATTGAGCAAATATTCAACTATTGTTAATATATAAGCTTAGAAGTTGATAGGAGTTATTATGGCGAGACCACAGACATTCAATGAAGAAATGGTACTAGATAGTGCTATGCAGCTATTTTGGCAAAAGGGTTTTACAAATACATCGGTTAAGGATTTAACCAAAGTTACAAAACTTCAACCCGGTAGCATTTATGGAGCATTTAAAAATAAAAGAAATTTATTTTTAATGTCTCTAGATTACTATTTTGAGAATTTATACTCCTCTGTTAGTTGCATACTAAATTCTGAAGAAGTGCCTCTAAAACGTATTCGATTATTTTTTGATCATTTATTAAGTCAAAAGGATGAAGATAAATCGTTAAAAAGTTGTCTATTAGTAAATACATTACTTGAAATACCCCCTGATGATTATGAAATAAACTCACGTATAAGTAATATGTTTACGAAAATAGAGAATGAATTTTGTAACGTTTTGAGATTAGCTCAACAGGAAGGGACTTTAATAACAGGTGGCAGGCCTGAATCACTAGCTAAAATGTTAATGAGCGGTATATTCGGTTTACAGGTATATAATCGAATGAAACCAGAACATGATGCTCTGACACAGATAGTTAATAATTTGTTAGCTAACCTGGAAAAGCCACATATAAACAATTAAAGATGAAGCTGAGTGGCATGTAGTGCATCTTTATATAAGCAATATATAATATACTAACAATTAGATAACCTTAAAGAAATAAACAAATATGAACAATGCATTACTTGATATAAAAAAATTACCTCAATTTACTAAAATTGACGTTAGTAAGGTAGATCAAACAATAAGTAAGCTTATTAAAGATAATGTAGATAACTTAAATAATTACCTGGAATCTAATGAGCATCATTCCTGGGTATCGTTAATTAAAGAACTAGAAATGATGGATAACAGATTATCCAGAGCATGGTCACCGGTAAGTCATCTTAATTCTGTTATGAATACAGATGAGTTAAGGATAGAGCATGATAAGTGTGTGCCTAAATTAAGTGCCTATTCGACTGATATGTCTCAAAACAGTAAATTATATAAAGCGTACAGTAGAGTTAAGTTTAGTGACGAATATAAAACATTAGATGAAGCTAATAAAAAAGTCATAGAGAATGCTTTGTTAAACTTTAAATTGAATGGCGTAGCTTTGTCAGATGATAAAAAAAAGCAATTTAAGAAACTTAAAACAGACTTATCGAGTTTAAAATCAAAATTTGAACAAAATGTAATGGATGCAACACAGGCATTTAATATTCATATTGAAGAAAAGTCTGAACTTGCTGGACTACCAGACTTTGTAATAGACATGGCAAAACAGGCTGCACAGGAGGAAGAATTAAAGGGCTGGTTATTTACACTTGATGCCCCTTCATATATAGCTGTAATGACCTATTCTGATATTAGAAAGTTCAGAGAGGAAATATATACAGCATTTACGACTCGCGCTTCGAATAAAGGTCCGAATAGCGGCAAATTTGATAATTCAAAAATAATGGAAAAAATAGTAAGTGCAAGACAGGAACTAGCTAAAATTCTAGAATATAAAAATTATGCAGAATTATCTATTGCTGACAAGATGGCAGGAACGACAGATGATGTATTAGGATTTTTAAATGATTTAGTTGATAAATCAAAACCACAGGCTATTGAAGAATTTAAGATCCTTAAAAAATATGCAAGAAAAGAATGCGATATAGTGAATATGGAAGCATGGGATATAATGTATGTGTCTGAAAAGCTAAAACAAAAGGAATATGGAATCAGTCAGGAAGAGTTAAAACCATATTTTCCAGCCCCAAAAGTAATAAATGGATTATTTGAAATAGTTAAAAGATTGTATGCTATAAAAATAACAGAAATTCAAAACATAAATGTCTGGCATAAAGACGTAAAATTTTATCAAATTGAAGATCATCAGGGAAAAATTAGAGGGCAATTTTATTTAGATCTATACGCTAGAAATAATAAACGTGGCGGAGCATGGATGGATGAGTGTGTGAGTAGGATGGTGTGTGAAGAACAAACACAAATTCCTGTTGCATATTTAACCTGTAATTTAACGGCACCAGTCGGAAATAAAGCCGCATTATTAAATCATGATGAAGTAACTACATTGTTTCATGAATTCGGACATGGTTTACAACATATGTTAACAAAAGTTAACCCATTGTTTGTATCAGGTATTAGCGGTGTTGAGTGGGATGCAGTTGAATTACCAAGTCAGTTTATGGAGAACTGGTGTTGGCAAAAAGAAGGTCTAGAGTTAATCACTTCACACGTTGATACTGGTGAGGTCCTACCAGAGAAATTGTATAAGAAACTTATAAAAGCGAAAAATTTTCAATCAGCTATGAAAATGTTAAGACAATTAGAGTTCGCAATATTTGATTTTAGATTGCATATGGAATTTGAAACAGAGAATTTTGACAATATACAGAAATTATTAGATGAAGTAAGGGAAAAAGTATCGGTCATTATTCCACCGGTAATAAATCAATTTCAACATGGATTTTCGCATATTTTTGCCGGTGGATATGCAGCGGGTTATTATAGTTATAAGTGGGCTGAAGTATTGTCCGCAGATGCATTTTCTAAATTTGAAGAGAATGGTATATTTGACCGAGTAACAGGAAATGAGTTTCTGGAATGTATTCTGGAAACAGGTGGATCTGAACGAGCTGTTGATTTATTTGCGAGATTCAGAGGTAGAGAACCTAGAATTGATGCTTTACTAAGTCATAGCGGGCTGAAGTAAATTATATTATTTAGAAATTTAGATTTAACATGGAATAGTAATAGAAACTTATAACTACTAAAATAAATGAAACTAAAACACAAATTAATAACCTTCATAATTTTAAGCAGCTTTATATTGTCTGGTTGTTCACTATCGATTAGTAACTTCTCTGAAAATATTAGTAAAGCGGTGAAAGGAAATAGCGATACAGAAACAGTAATGCAAGCTTTGCCTGCGTATCTAATATTATTAGATGGATTATTAGAAGACGACCCTGAAGATGAAGAAATATTACTAGCTTCATCTAAATTGTTGAATTCTTATGCGAGTCTAATAGCAGCAGACATAGAGATGCTTTCTTCTGTAGATATAAAAAATCAAAATGTATTTTATATAAAAAAACTTAAAAAACAGCAACAACAGCTAACATTTAAATCATTAAAAAGAGTATCAAAAGCAATATGCATATATAAAGAAAACTTATGTGATTTAACTAATATTACCTACAGTGAATTTTCTGAAAAAATAAAAATCACAGATATCGATGACATAGCAATGTTGTATAGCCTTGGTACATCATGGGCTGCTTGGCTTCAGTCAAATACTGATGACTGGAATGCTATGGCTCAGTTACCTCAGATAAAATTAATTATGAAAACGGTTATTTCATATGATGAAAACTGGGATAATGCTGGGGCACATATGTACCTTGGAGTATTAAATAGTTTTATTCCAGCAGCCTTAGGTGGTAACCCGGAGCTTGGTAAAAGTTATTTTGAAAAAGCGATAAAATTAACAGAAGATAAGAATCAAATGGCTAAGGTGTTATATGCTGAATATTATGCCAGATTGACATTTAATGAAGAATTACATAACAGGTTATTAAGTGAGGTTATAAATTTTAATAATTCACATCAAGAATTTGTTTTAATAAATACTATTGCATTAGAAAAAGCAAAATCACTAAAAGCATCATCTAAAGAATATTTTTAAAGTGAATATAAATAAATGAAAATAATAAAATTAATATCAATAGTATTAACACTATGTTGTATGAATGCTCTGCATGCTAAAACATTTAAAATAGCTACAACTGCTCCAGATGGTACTTATTGGATGAAACAAATGCGGCTAGGTGCTCAGGAGATTAAAGAAGAAACTGAAGGTCGTGTTAAATTCAAATTTTATCCGGGTGGAGTGATGGGCTCGGAAGAGGTTACATTAAAAAAAATACGTATTAGACAGTTACAGGGAGCAGCAGTATCAAATGGTGTATTAACAAGTTTTTATGCTGATAGTCAGGTTTATTCCCTTCCGATGATTTTTAATTCGTTTGAAGAGGTGGATTTTGTACGAGGTTTTATAGATGAAAAGATTATTAAAGGTCTCGATGATGGAGGTATGATTAGTTTTGGATTATCAGAAGGAGGATTTGCATATGCTATGTCTACCAGTCCAATAAACAAAATTGAAGACTTAAATACGCATAAAATTTGGACACCTACTAATAATAAGCAAGCTGAAGTTACACTAAGGTCTTTTGGCTTAACACCAATTCCACTAAATATAGGAGATGTTTTAACGGGGTTACAGACAAACCTCATAGACACAGTAGCGATATCTCCTATTGTTGCAATTGCACTACAGTGGCATACACAAATAAAATATATAACTAACGTGCCATTAACTTACTTATATGCAACATTATTGATTGATAAAAAGTCATTTAAAAAAATAAGCAGTAAAGACCAGAAAATAGTTAAGAGAATAATGACAAACATATTTAAAAAAATAGATGCACAAAACAGAAAAGATAATGTTGCAGCATTTACTGCTCTTACAAAACAGGGGATAGAGGTATTATCGCCAAATAGTGAATCGCTGAATCTATGGTATAAGAAAGGAAAATTAGCAAGAGAATCAATAAAAACGAACGGTGTTCTTTCAAAGTCTTCATATAATGAAATAAACAATTTATTAAATCAATTTAGAAAAAAGCAAGAGATACTTGGTGCTTCTAAATAATTCCAGAAAAATAATAAATACATTACATATATTAGAAGACATTATAGTCAGTTTAATATTAATGATAATGATGTTGTTTTCGTTTTATCAGATTATTATGCGAAATTTTTTTGATAGCGGTTTTATCTGGGGAGATAGTTTTCTACGAATACTGGTTTTATGGTTAGGGCTTGTCGGAGCAATACTGGCCAGCAGAAAAGGTAAACAACTTAGTATTGACGTATTATCTCAATTTATTCCCTACCCATACAAATCGTATATAAAAACAATAAACTTACTTTTTGCAGCTATTATCTGTTTCATTATTAGTTACTATAGTTGCCTATTCGTGTATCTTGAATATGAAGATGCAACTGTAGCATTTGAAAATGTTCCGGCCTGGGTAACAGAAGTAATAATTCCTGTTGGATTTTTAATTATGGGTTTAAAGTATACAGCCCAGATTGTGAATGAAAATATAGAATGATGACTTTAATTGTAGTGTTAGTTTTAATTTTAATGGCACTATTAGGCGCACCTCTATTTTCAGTCATTGCTGGCGGTGCTTTATACGGTTTTTATATAGCAGATATCGATTTAATGGTAATAGGCATTGAATTATATAGAATATCTGAAACACCACTTTTAATGGCATTACCATTATTTACATTCACTGGATATATACTAAGTGAAAGTAAAACATCCCAAAGAACACTAAATCTTATTCAATCAATGATTGGTTGGTTGCCCGGTGGACTGGTTATTTTTGCCTTTCTATTTAGTGCTGTTTTTACAGCATTTACCGGAGCATCTGGTGTGACGATTGTAGCATTAGGTGCATTACTCTACCCTGCCCTTATAAAAACTGGTTATACAGAAAAATTCAGTTTAGGTATGGTGACGGCTTCAGGAAGTTTAGGTTTACTGCTTGCTCCGTCTCTACCTTTAATTTTATATGGAATAATCGCACAACAAATGGATCTGGATGTACATTTTTCAATCAATGATTTATTTATAGCAGGTTTGTTACCAACCGCATTAATGGTAATTGCCTTGTCTATTTATGCGGTATTTAAAAACCGTGAATTTAATATAGCTACCGTACCATTTGATAAGTTAAAGTTAAAAGCATCAATATGGGATATGCGCTGGGAATTACCTATGCCATTAATTTTAATAGCAGGTATATATTCGGGATATTTTGCAATTTCAGAAGCGGCAGCAGTAATAGCTATTTATATATTGTTTATTGAAACAATGATATATAAAGAAATTTCACTTTCGAAGTTAATTGATATAATTCGCGATTCAATGGCAATGGTTGGTAGTATTTTATTAATACTGGCAGTTTCTCTGGCTCTAACAAATGTCTTCATTGACGCAGAAGTGCCGTCAAAGCTATTCAATATAGTTCAGAATAATGTCGATAGTAGAGTTAGTTTTTTGATTCTATTAAATATATTTTTACTATTTGTAGGGGCCATATTAGATATTTTTTCAGCGCTTGTAATTATAGTGCCACTCATTTTACCAGTTGCAATTAGTTTTGGAATACACCCTGTTCATCTTGGAATTATATTTCTTGCGAATATGCAAATAGGATATATGACTCCTCCAGTAGGGATAAATTTATTCATATCCAGTTATAGATTTAAAAAACCGATAGCAGACATCTACAAAGCAAGTTTTCCATTTGTACTGGTCTTACTTATAGTTTTAATTGTTATTACTTATATTCCGTCAATCAGTTTGTTTTTTATAAAATAGAAAAATAATGGATAGAAATTAAAAACTGATTAAGGGTATCTACTTAAAATTAAATGAAGTAGATACCCTTAATCAGAATTAATTCATTACTCGAATTACACCTGGCTTTTTATTCTTATAGGCAGGCATTGTCATACCAGCATCAGCATTTATATAAGTCGGATCCGTAACAACAAAACGTTTACCATTGAAATTAATTGAATCACCGCTAACAGTTTCATTAAAATGAACAGCTGCTGCAATATGTCCAGGGAAATCCAAACCTACAACTTGTAAACCAAGAAGGTTATGAACTATCCAGGCAAAGAAAACAGATCGATCTTCACAGTCTGAGTAGGGATAATGTAATGTTTCTTCTGGAAATAAATAGTTTTCTATACCAAATTGCTGTTCATCTGTTTTATATTTAAATGCTGTTTGAACAAAACGTAAAATTAAGTTAACGGCCTCTTCTTCAGATTTACCTTCTACGAGAGGTTTTAACTGTCTAAGTAAGGGATTAGCAGTAGCCTGATTAAGTTCAGAATTAAAATATAAGGTAATATCCATTTGAGGATAAGTCTTAAGGTAACGTACAGTTTCCTTATCGTAACCTACATTGATACGGTGAGTTTTACCTTTATAAGTGAATTTGAGAAAACGATCTTTTTGTTGCCTACCTGTATTATAGGCACGGCTTAAGCTCATATCGAGTCGTTGATTAGCACCTGGGTAATGTCCGTTATAGGTATATATTTTACCTGGCTTTTGCTTGATACCATCAAAACTTAAAGCATAATAACGAATTTTATCAAAAGTAAAATAAGGTGCAGCAAAGAGCTGTTGACGAGACGGCATTAGTAAATAGGTATAATTACGATCATAAGCAATACGCGCCTGATATTCCGCTTTTGTCATTAAATACCAGGTAAAAATTGATTGATCATTCTTGCTACCAGGGTGCACTTTTTGAGCAATTTTATTGGTTAATAGTGCATAACCCCAGTCATTTAGTATTAATGGTTTACGTTGCGCATTAATTTGTTTTAAAAGGCCTTCATAGTCTGCTTTACTCATTTCAGACCAGATATTACTCATGGATTTTTCGTTGTAAGGCCTTTGTAAACTAACTTTAAGTTTAGGATCATAGTAAAAATCAAGACTCTGACCATAGAATGTAATGTGTACGTGCTTGCCTTTAGGCTGTTTTATTACTGGTGCAGGTAATACTTTTATTGGTTCAGCTAGCGGTTTTATCACAGGGACTTTTACTATGACAGGCGCTGCTGGTGTGACTTTAACAGGTGCTTTTACTAAAGGTGTCTTTTCAGGTAGCCTGGTAATAGGTTTAGCTACTGGATCAGGTATTATTACAGGTGCAGGCTCTTTTTTTGGTGCTTTTGGCATACTTACAGGTTTAGGGGTCTTATCACGTACTAAACCCTGAAAAGTTTGCATTTCTTTCCACTGATTCTTTAAAAAACCGGTGAACTCTTTATCTCGTTTATCTCGGTAGTCCTGAAAACTGGTTGTTTCCTGTTTCATCCATTGTTCAAATTCAGCGCGATTGCCCGCATTGCCTGATAATGAAAGAGAGGTTAGAGTTAATAAGCTGACGATCAGAATGGATCGTTTTTGCATGGTTAGTCCCTTAAGTAATTGATATTACATGAAAAAGTCGCCTACACAATCCCTGTGAGGCTTTGACTACTTAAAGTTTAAGTTGTCGATACATCCCTGATTGAACAGGTATTTTAGTTACTGCCATCCATTTTGGAAATTTCAGCAGCTAACTCGTCCTGACTTTTCTGGGCTTTAAATTGTTGCCATAAAGCTCTTTCATTCTTCATACTAGTTTTAACCGCTTTTTGAGTGGCTTTTTCAACACTTGCTTCGTCCATACCGACAAGTACGTAAAGGTTGCCAGTTGGGCTGGTACGGGTTTTATAGATTTTAGTACCCACTAAAGTTTCATTCGTGATTTGTTTAGTAACAGAGGTCATTACTTTATCAACTGTTTCTGAATCAGCTGCACCCGTGGTTTCAATGTATTGCTTAACCATATTGCGAACTTGAACCTGCATGTTTTGAGCTAATTGAACTCGGGCAGATGTTGAAGCCATTTGTTTCATGAAATCGTGACCTGCACCTGATTTTTGTGCAGAACCAACTGAAGATACTTCAACACCTTCAACAGGCTCATCACAAACCCAGCCAGGCGCTGCTGTGCCTGGTGCGTCGGGAAATACACAGTCAGCAACTTCTTTTTTCTCATCACCACAACCTGCCAGTATTGCTGACATTGCGACACCTGCTATTAAGTAACCAGCCTTATTCATCTTGTTATTCTCCATAAAAGTTATTAATTATTTGTTATTAAGCTACGCGAACACTTTAGTCATACAAACATAGCTGAGATAGTCATATTTAGCAATATTAAATAGGCTACTAACGTGTAGGAAAAATGGGTAGATTTAAAGAAATAAGGCAGGTTTACTGAGCATTCAATTGAAGCATGTACTAATGTTAATAAGTCTATACAGCAGTATCTAGAGATAAATGCTGACTTGAAATAGCCAAAATTAAAGAAAAAATATGAAAATTTCAAAATTGGCATTAAATATGAGGTTAATATGCAAATTAAACAACTACTGGCTTTTATTATTAGCGGATTTTTTCTTGTAGCCTGCAATCAGGAAAAAATTCAGCAAAAACCAGAGTGGTTAACAGATCCTGGAGATGGTGCAGTTGGCTCATGTAAAACTCATGTTAAAGGCAGGCATTACCAGGAGGAACTTGCTATAGCTCGAGCTCGCGAGCGTTTGGCGGCTAGATATGGCATAGAAGTTAGCAGTATTCAGACAATTAAAGAAAAGATAGTTAATGAAAGAGCTTATGTTAGGTCAGATAAAGAAATTCTACAGACCGTAAATAAAACCATAGTAAAAGCACATGTTAGAGAAACATGGCTTGATAGACAATATGATGAAGTGTGGGTATGGGTATACCCTGTGTCTAACTAATGAAATTAATATAAAGCCTTTTTAGAATGGTTTAATTTTTTGCGGCAATTGAAATAATTACCATGCTTAAAGCATATTCAAAAACTGAATGGTCATTTATTAATCTAGATTGATCATTCTTTAATTCAGTTATAAAAGTATCTAGATCTTTTTCAATAACTTTATTCCCCATATAATCAACAAAAATTAACTTGGTTTGTTGTTGCATAATGGTTGATAGCTTTAAGCGTCTTACAGGGTGGCTGTAATCAGTAAAAACTTCGAACCATTTATTAGTCTCAATCAGGTCTGGCATATTGCTAATAGCAAATTTAGAATCTTCAGCCTGTTGATCTAGAGGACTGGGTTCAATATCAGAAGTATAGTTTTCATATAAATTATCAAATAGAACAAACTCGTTGTCAGCATCGTCAGATTTTTTATGCTGTGTTGAAAAATACTCAGACTCACAAAGCTTTGAAAAATAATAATTATTCAGGTTGCTAGTAGCGATAAATAATTTCTCTTTATTCTGTCTTGTGCTACTAAGGCAAGATCTAACACTATTAACAATGCCTTTATAAATACTTCTTAAAGCAACCCAATCATCTTTTTCTTCTATCGGTGAAAATGACTTAGCTAATAAACGTAAAATCCCAACAGCTTCACGCCACTCAATACTGTCTTTTCCGTAACTTATAAAACGATGAAACATCAGGGTAGACCAATGACTTAATATCAGAGGCTGTAAAGTCTTAGGTATTTCTATATTGGCAGTATAGTGCTTTAACTCTTTTAAAACTAATTGTTGAGTATATTCAATGGCTATTAGGTGTTGAGTCTGTTTTTCAGTTTTTATAAATTTATTACTTTGAATATCTGAAAGACGATCTAATGAAGACTTAGCAGTAATAAAAGCAAGAATATTATTGTCAAAGCTATGTAGTAACTGATCAATTATATAGTAGATTGTTTGAAATAACGTATTATCTTTATCTTCAATGCCAATGCCAAGATGGGCAATGCTATTTAAAACAAACCTGGCTGGATGATTGTCATTATTAAAAAATTTAGAGTCTGATAACGAAATTTTTAAAATAGGTATTTGTAATAATAGAAGTAAACTTTTAATGTCATCTGATATATTTGCATCTCTAATAAAGGCACCAAAAATCATTTCTACGAAATCAATAGTTCTACTATCTATTTGATTCATGGTTTTAGGAGTAGCCACTTTATCAAGTTTGGCCATGCTTTCCATTAACGCAGATTTAAATTCATTGGTATTTATAATAACTGTATTACCGGGAATGTAAATTGGCTTAAAGGTAAGTTGTATATTGGTAAGAGCAGTAATAATATGTTGTCTATTATAATGTTGACTACGTGCTGCTGAAGCTTGAGCAGTGATGCGTAATTCATCATTATTTTTGTTTAGAATGAAATGATTAATAACTCTGGAAATATATTCTGGATCAGAAATGTTATCACTTGTATTGTTAGGCAGGGATTTAGAAAGGCCTTGAATGGTGTCTTTATCGTTCATATTAATCAGACATTTTAATCAGATAGGCAGGAGGCAACAACACATTGATTGCGACCATTCTCTTTTGCTTTATACAGGGCTTTATCTGCACGTTCAAAAACCTGACTTAATAAGTCATTTTCATTAAAGCTACTAACGCCACAAGAAATAGTTATTTTTACAGATTCACCATGATAGTGAAATCCACAGTCTTCAACCTGTTGTCGTAGTTTATTAACGAGTCGTAGTGTTTCTTCCTGTTTAGTGCCAGGTAAAAGCATGACAAACTCTTCACCACCATAACGAGCTAAAAAATCTGTCTCGCGAATACTTTTTATAAGTAATTGAGCAACTGTTTTTAAAACTTTATCCCCGGCTTTATGACCATATGTGTCATTAACATTCTTGAATAAATCAATATCCCAGATTGCAAGACTCAATGGGTTTGAAAAGCGCTTCCATCGTGCAATTTCTTCTGCGGCTTTTTTCTCATATGATAACCGATTGGGTATGCCAGTGAGTGCATCGAACATTGCCTGTTTATTTTTTTCAATAACAACTTTTTTTAACTGCTCAGCTTCCGACTCTAATGCCAGCATTTTTGAATGCATAGCTTCAACTTCTTCCTGTGCTTCTTTAAAACGTTTATTCTCTGACTCGCGATAAAGTTTAATGTGACCAGAAATAGTGTCTAATTTAGAATTAACATTATCCTTGAGGCTGGTAATTTCTGTAGCATTATTTATATCATCTCTTATTTCTTCAACACTGATATCAACCGTTTTATCAAATTTCTGACCCTGATTCTCAGCATTGATAAGATTTGAAGTTTCATTTCGTAAGAAATGATCCATTGCTTTTAATCGATCAGTAACCTGTTGTAAGAAATCTTCAAATTCATGTTTCTCTTTTTGTAATCTACTTCTTATTGAGTTAATAAGAAGGGCAACATCTTTTAATAATTGTTTCCAGTTTGTTGGGTCTGTTTCCTGTTCTAACCGGTGTTTCATTTTATCGGCTTCATCTTGAAGATCGGCAGGAACAATTAGTTGTTCTAAAAGACGAATTAAGAGTTCTTGAATTGAGGGCTGTAAAGTTGGATCAGTCTCAGCTTTATGAATAGTGTCTGAGATTTTCTCAAAATGTTCATCAGTTTCAGTATGTTCCTGGAGTATATTTGAGAGTTGATCAGAAAGTTTATCAAGTTCATCTTTATGTTGTGCATCACGTGCACTTATTTTTAAAGCTGTAAGTTTACCATTAGGTGAACTGTTATTATCCAGTTTGTTTAATAAATCAATTAGGCAGTTTTTATAAGTTTCAAGTTGTTGCTCATCAGAGTTTTCAGTTAATGCTTGCAGACTAGAAGGACTGTTTTCTGTGTTTGAAGTATTGGAGTTAAATAAGCGTCCCATTAATCCGCTTTTTTCTGTTTCTATTGTCTCAGTTTTAATAACAGAAACTAACAGTTTTAAAGTTGCACTTATTAAATCATCGCGTTTAGTATCATCTGCTTTAGATAGTTTTTTTAGTAACTTATTACGTGCTTTTTCTATATCTTTAGGTAGAGATAATTTTTCTAATAATAGTTCAAGTGTATTTATGGAATCACGGTTTGGCCCACTAGATTTTTCTTCAAGTTTAGTGAGAACTCGAGATATGTCGTCAACGACAGATTCAAGACGTTGACGATTAATATTGTTTTTAATGGCTGTGCGAAGTTCACCAATATGCCGATCAAGGCTGCTATGTTGACCTTCAGCGGCAAGGCTGAGTCTGCCTATAGTGCGTTTTAGTGTAGATTCAAGTTGTTCCCATTCATGTTCCTTTTTTTCCAGACGATCGAGCTCGTCATAGTATTTCTGTTTCCATTGTTCTAGTTCCATTTTGCTGGTTCCATAACTAAGTGCTCTTAACTATTGAATAAAAAAGGGAGCCAGTTGGCTCCCTTTAAATATAGTCTTCAAAATGTGACTAAACAAGTTTAAGTCTTAATTACACCGCTAGTAACAGGCTGAAAATAACATATGAGATAGAAACTATTTAGATTCCTGTTTAATCAGGTGGTTAGTAACATTAACCATACCCGCATAACTACCAGCCTGAGAGCCAGAAACCGAGTATTTACCATTTACAGTTAACAGGGGTACACCGTTAACTTTATATTGCTGGCCTAATTGCATAGCCTGTTTAGCCCGCATTTCTACAGCAAATGAGTCCAGGGTTGCGAGAAAGGTCTCTTTATTTACACCGCGATCAGCTAGAAAATCAGCTATTGCGCTTTTACTGTTCAGTTTTTGTTTCTTGACATGCATGGCAGCAAATATGGCTTCATGGTGTTTTTCACCCTCACCCATTATTTGTAAAGCATAATAGGTCTTTGTATGAACCATCCAGCGTGGGTTTAATGGCGCAGGAACCCGCGTAAATGTGACATTCGCTGGTTTGCTCTTTTTCCATTTCTTTAAAGTGGGTTCGAAGCTAGAACAGTGTGGGCAGCCATACCAGAAGAATTCCAGCACCTCTATTTTATCACCGCTTTGCGTAGCCACGGTTTCGGAGAGTTTTGAATAAGATTTACCCTCAATATAATTTTGTGCCTGCGACAATGCAGGCAGTAGAAGAATTAAAGCTAATAAGCTGATTTTTTTGATGAATCTCATTTAGATATCCCCGGAGTATTTTTTTTAATTATTTTAATTGTGACAGGCTGAATGCCAAAAAATTTCAACTATTATGCCATAGCTTGCAACTTTTGATAAAACTCAGGCATAAAAAAGGCTGCAAGAGCAGCCTTTTTAAATGAATAATTGGTAATTTCTTATTTCAATTGTGCAATGTAGTTAGCTACAGCTTCAATCTCAGCTACAGTCATTTTATTGGCTACATTATGCATCATTTTATTACTATCATTAGTGCGTTTGCCGTCACGGAAAGCATTTAGCTGGTTAATAGTGTATGTGGCATGCTGGCCTGCTAATGCTGGATACTTAGCAGTCGGGTTACCTGAACCGTTTGTACCATGACAACCCATGCAGGCAGGCAGGTTTGTAGTTGAATTACCACCACGGTATATGGCCTTACCTAATGCAACTTTAGAGTTATCGGCTGCGGCAACCGTTGCTGCTTTGCTAGCAAAAAAAGCGGAGACATTTGCAATATCAGCATCAGTTGCCAGTGTTGCCGCCATACCTGTCATTGTATCGTCCTGACGTGCACCACTTTTATAATCTTTCAGCTGTTTAGTGAGATATTGAGCGTGTTGTCCCGCTAATTTAGGGAACATATCAACTACACTGTTACCATCTGGCATATGACAACCGGCACAGATAGCACCTGCTGTTTCTTCACCAGCAGCCAGGTCAACAGCGTGTGCTGTAACATTAAGGCCAACCGTCAGGCCAAAGATTGCAAGCAGAGATTTGAAATTCATGGTTTGTTTTCTCCAAACGATTATACGTCTTGTTATGTGACGCTAGAAATTATAAAGCTGCCAATTATGGATTCTAAATTGAACCACGGCAAAAAGTGGCGCAATATTACACCAGATCAGCTATTTCAGCAATTTTGACTGGCTGTTTAGGCTGAATTTAGATAGAAAATTCGCTGTATGCCCATAACATTGGTAATATCCGCCGGAATTTAAGACAATTAAGAGTAATCCATGGTTAATTACTATCGCACTGCCTCCTTTTTAACCAGTGCCAGCCAGTCCAGCCAGTTTCCTGAGCACGATATGTTAGAAGTCGGCTTTGCAGGGCGATCAAATGCAGGTAAGTCGAGTGCTATTAATACTTTATGTGACCAGAAATCACTCGCACGTATCAGTAAGACCCCGGGGCGTACCCAGTTAATTAATTTTTTCCCGTTTAATACAGAATGTTGTCTGGTTGATCTGCCGGGTTATGGTTATGCCAAAGTACCCGAGAAAATGCGTCGCGAATGGCAAAAGTTGATGGAGTCGTATCTGGGCGAAAGAAAACAACTACGGGGTTTGGTCGTTATTATGGATATACGTCATCCCTTAAAGGATTATGACTTACAGATGCTGGAATGGTGTGATCAAATGGAGACGCCGGCCCATGTTGTATTAACCAAAGCGGATAAACTTAAGAAGGGTGCAGCAAGTAAGCAATTATTAGGTGTTAGAAAAGCCTTAAAAGATGAAGGTATAGAGGCGACGGTACAAATGTTCTCATCATTGAAGAAAAGCGGAGTAGATGAGTTGCAAAAGGTTTTGAATGCCTGGTTTGAGTTGTCTGAATAAAAGCGATTATAAATAAAAAAACCCCAACCACCAGGGAAGTGGTCAGGGGTAACATAGAGGCCGGCTTGGGGAGGCTAGCCTCAATTTGCTCGCTTAAGGGAGGCAAGCGAGCTTGCGCCGGGCTTTAGCGCAATTCGAAAAACCGCAATAGCTTCCTACTGTTAAGTAAAGTCCAATTCAGTCACATGTCAAAATGAAGGCGACGAGTGGTGAGGCTTTTTCAGGCAAAAAAATACCCCAAATTCGGGGTATTTTCATGTAACTCTTAAGAAACAATTAAACAAGTATCGCTATATATATGTTATTACTAATAGTTTTAAAAGTCTTTTTAGTGAGCTTCATCCCAGTTAATGCCTACACCGATATCAACCAGTAAAGGTACATTCAGATCAGCGGCACTTTCCATTTCTCTATGAAGTAACACGCTTAAATTATCTACGTCATCTTTTGCGACTTCAAATACCAGTTCATCGTGAACCTGCATAATGATCAGTGCAGAAATATCGGATTTCTGAAGACTGTTATACACATTTATCATGGCGCGTTTAATGATATCAGCAGCGGTTCCCTGCATCGGAGCATTAATAGCGGTACGCTCTGCATACTGTCGACGCATACCATTACGTGAATTGATTTCAGGTAAATATAAACGACGTCCAAATAAAGTTTCTACATAACCCGTTTCATGTGCCTGTTCCCGGGTATTATCCATATAGTCTTTTACACCGGGATAACGTTCGAAATAAAGATCAATGTAATCCTGAGCCTGATAACGAGTTACGTTGAGTTGCTTGGCAAGACCAAAAGCAGACATCCCATAAATTAAACCAAAGTTGATGGCTTTTGCTGCTCGTCGCTGTTCTGTTTCAACTTCATCCAGTGAGACATTAAAAACTTCTGCAGCTGTGGCGCGGTGAATGTCCAGTCCTTCTTTAAATGCCTTTAACAGACTTTGGTCTGCGGACAGGTGAGCCATAATACGTAGCTCAATTTGCGAGTAATCGGCTGCCAGAATGCAGTTACCCTCATCGGCTACAAATGCCTGCCTAATGCGCCGCCCTTCTTCAGAGCGAACAGGAATATTCTGTAAATTAGGGTCACTGGAGGACATTCTTCCGGTTGCGGCACCCGTCTGGTGGTAACTGGTGTGAACTCGTCCTGTATTTGGATCTATTAGTTTAGGCAACTTATCAGTATAGGTGGATTTGAGTTTGCTCATACCACGATGCTCTAGAATGAGTCTGGGTAATTCAAATTCTTCAGCCAGTTCCTGTAAAACATCTTCAGCAGTAGACGGCTGACCCTTTGGGGTTTTACGAATAACCGGTAATTCCAGTTTTTCAAAAAAAATGGCCTGAATCTGTTTCGGTGAAGCCAGATTAAATTCTTCACCGGCTACCTCATAAGACTGCTTTTCAATTTCCGCCATACGCTCAGCCAGTTGCAGACTTTGGGTGGCTAACATATCAGCATCAATTTTTACCCCATTACGTTCAATATGCTGAATGATGGGCATCAGGGGGAGCTCAATTTCGTTATAAACTTTGAGTAATTCAGGTGTTTCTTCTAGTTGAGCATGAATATTCTGATGTAATCGAAGTGTTATATCAGCATCTTCAGCGGCATAAGGCCCCGCTTTTTCGAGATCAATCTGGTTAAAGGTCAGTTGTTTTACACCTTTACCAGCAATATCTTCAAAATGAATAGTGTTATGGTTCAAAAAGCGGCTGGCCATACTATCCATATCATGGCGTTTTGTTGAGTCCAGTACAAAAGACTCAAGCAGAGTATCATTACTGATACCTTGCATCTTGATGCCATGATTTTGTAATACATGTGCGTCATATTTAAGGTTCTGGCCAAGTTTTGCGATATTCGGGTCTTCCAGTAATGTTTTTAATCCGCCCAGCACCACATCTTCAGATAATTGTTCAGGCGCACCTTCGTAATCATGAGCAAAGGGTACATAAGCTGCTTTACCAGGCTCAATAGAGAATGACACACCAACAACTCTAGCCTGCATATAGTTAAGGCTGGTGGTTTCTGTATCAAAAGCAAACATGTCAGCTTTCTTGAGCTGTTTTAACCAGTTATCAAAGTCCTGCCGCTTTAATACCGTCTGATATTCTGTTTTTACATCAGGTTCAGCGGTAACGCCACCGGTTGATTCACCACCAAGTTCAGTTAACCAGCTTTTTAATTCATATTCAGAATAGAGCTCTTTAAGGCTTTTGGTGTCAGCGGCCTTTAGCTGTAAGTCTGCAGGAGCATCGTCCAGTTTCACATCACATACAATAGTGGCTAACTGATATGAGAGAGGAAGTTGCTCAAGGCCTTCACGTAGGTACTCCCCTACTTTGCCCTTAAAATCATCCGCATGTTGGATGATGTTTTCCACAGAATCATATTGTGTAAGCCATTTAACGGCGGTTTTAGGGCCTACTTTATTTATACCGGGTATGTTATCAGCCGTATCACCGATTAAAGCCAGATAATCGATAATTTGATTTGTTGAAACGCCAAATTTTTCCATAACTGATTCAGGTGTGCTGATATGGTTGGTCATGGTATTGATAAGGCTGATTTTATCGGTTACTAACTGGGCAAGGTCCTTATCTCCAGTTGAAATAAGCACATCATGACCGTCGGCCTCTGCCTGATGTGCCAGTGTGCCAATGACATCATCAGCTTCAACTTTAGGCACCACAATTCTTGGATATCCCAGTGCATCAACTAATTGATGAATAGGTTCTATTTGTGTGCGCAGGTCATCAGGCATCGGCGGGCGGTGGGCTTTATATTCCTTATAAAGATCACTACGAAAAGTCTTACCCTTGGCATCAAAGACAACTGCCATATACTCTGGTTTATATTCATCAACCAGTTTTTTAAGCATATTTATAACGCCGTATATAGCCCCGGTAGGCTGTCCCTTTGAGTTTTCCAGGGGCGGAAGTGCATGAAAGGCTCTAAATAAATAAGAAGAACCGTCAACTAGAATAAAAGGAGGTTTTTTTGCCATAGGAGAATCATTGTGCATGTAAAAAAATTGAGCGTATTATGACATTAATAATAAACTGATGGTAAACCGGATGGTAAAAAAAGATACAACGGAAAGACGTGATCCTTATACCGAGTTGAATCGTGAGTCCTGGCGGGTATTTAAAATCATGTCAGAGTTTGTCGATGGTTTTGAGCAGCTGTGCCATATTAAACCAGCAGTGAGTATATTTGGCTCAGCCAGGGTAGATGAGAGCTCGGATGATTACAAAAAAGCCAGAGAAGTTGCGCGTTTATTATCTGACTCGGGATTCTCAATTATTTCAGGTGGTGGTCCTGGAATAATGGAAGCTGCAAACAGGGGTGGTTCTGAAGGAAAATCGGTGAGTGTGGGTTTAAATATTGATTTACCAAAAGAGCAGATACCTAATCCATACCAGGATTTAAGCCTGAATTTTAGTCACTTTTTTTCCCGTAAAGTTATGTTTGTTAAATATGCAGCAGCTTATGTGGTTTGCCCGGGTGGCTTTGGTACATTAGATGAAATGGCAGAAATGTTTACCCTGACACAAACAGGTAAAACACCCAGAATTCCGGTTATATTAATGAACCAGCAGTTCTGGCAACCACTCCTGGACTGGTTTGAAAACACTTTATGTCATCAAGATATGATTACCAAAGAAGACCTGAAGATGTTTACAGTGGTCGATGAACCGCAACAGGCATTAGATGAAATTTTGAATTTCTATAAAGATAGAGGTGTGCGGCCCACTAGAGAAGAGCTGGATAAACTTTTACATCTATAGTTATGAAGATGATGACAAACCTTATATTATTTTTAGCAGTTATATATTTATTCAGTTGCACGGCATTATATGTGTTGCAGGACAAACTGATATTTTTTCCACCACAGCCTGTTAAGAATATTTATCATTCCGTTAGTAAAAATGAAATTGAATTTTCCATTAACAATGAAACATTACATGGATGGAAGATCGATTTAAACGCCGCTAATAATAAGACGATATTATACTTTGGCGGTAACGCTGAAGATGTGGTTTATTTAAATCATGAAGCAAAAGAATTTAATGTTCGACAGAGTTTTGCTTTTAATCATCCAGGTTATGGAAAAAGTACTGGCAAGCCCTCACAGATAAGTTTATATAACAATGCATTACATATTTATGACCTGCTTGTAAAAAAATATCAGCTATCATCAAATAATATTATTGTAGTCGGTAGAAGCCTTGGTTCATCAGTGGCAACTTATCTGGCTGCAAATAGAGAGGTGGCGGGGCTTATATTAATTACACCATTTGATAGTATTGAAAACATAGTCTCAAAACAATATAAATTTTTCCCGGTAAAACTGTTATTAAAACATCCTTTTTCTACCATTGATTACATTAGAAAGGTTAAAAATCCGGTATTGATGTTGGCAGCGCAAGAAGATGAAATAATAGCAGACGAAAATTTACAAAATTTAAGAAAAGTGGCGGGTAAACAAAATAGGCTTATTCAATATTCAAATGTTGGGCATAATACAATACAAACGCATAATAGTTATTATGAAGAAATTAATGAATTCATTGGAAGCTTATAAAAAATGGAAGTTTATAAATTTATCGTTAAACAAATTATAGTCGTTTAAAACCCCCACGATGACATATAAATAGATATGCCATTTTAGTTTTTATATAAAACAATAATATCGTTTAACATAAGGTAAATATTATTTTTTACCTTTTTCTACCTGTTTCTGGTGTATCCATAAATCATAACATTCCAGGCCGCAGAAATAAGCGATATACTCTTCAGCTTCAGATATATGTGATTCTGATAAGGGAACAGATTCAAGGCAGGTTTTACAACTAATTAATTGCTCATCATCTGGTAAAGGTGAATATTTTAGTGCGTTACTAAACATGGTCACACTCCTGTTGCTTATGACCCAAGTGTGTATTTTACCATTATTGTTTTATAAAATCTTATAGAAAGATTTTATAAAGAGTGATGAAATAAGAATTAGTTTATAGCAGAATTTTTTATTAAGGCTCATCTCCCTCGGGGACTGAGCATCTTCCCCGCTCTGTCCCCGAGGGAGGTGAGCCTTAGTGGATGTACCAGAGAAGACGTATTTTGGAAGGGTATTTATCTTAACCTTGTTCCCATGCTCCTGCGTGGGAATACATACATTTCTAATTATGTAATTTATTTCAGATATGCGTTCCCACGGAGGACCGTGGGAACGACTTAAGTGTATGTTTTACCATTATTGTTTTTGAAAACCTTATAGAAAGATTTTATAAAGCGTTATGAAATAAGAATTAGTTTATAGCAGAATTTTTTGTTAAGGCTCATCTCCTAGGGGACTGAGCATCTTTCCCGCTCTGTCCCCTGTTGTGAGACCACCAGGAGTTTTACGAAGTCGGCTCACTACACTATCAGCTCCTGGTGGTATGGGTTAAGGGGACAGGGCGCCAAAAAACGTCGACCTTTCACCGAGAGAGATGTGCCTGAACGGATGTACCAGAGCAGACGTATTTTGGAAGGATATTAATCTTATTGAAATTGAAACAAACCACACCAACGAATATTTTCGTCTGCGCAAACCAGCTTATGCAAATTTTCCTTTATCTGGATATTATTTAAACACTGGGTCGAGAAGCGTTTTTCAAGACGTATTACACTATCATGCTGGCTAACATGCAGCTGGTTTTCTTTGTCATATGATTTGATACTGTCTTTACGTTCTTCAATTAATGACTCAAATTGATCAATCAGTTGATTATAGTTTTCATTATTACTTTGGTTATTGCTTTGATCTAGTTTATGAATTAACTGACGGCGGCTTTTAATTTCATTTTGCAGGTAGTTAATTTTGCTTTTTAAATTAGATTTATTAGCTTCAGTTGTTAACATCTGTTGACTGGCTAGCGTCATATCCTTATTTATCTGTATGCAGCTTAAAGCATGCTGCCTGGTAATGAACCCGCTTTTGTCGACATTGATTGAATTATTAGCAAACAAAAGGGGTGAGGAGAACAGGAAGCTGAGTATTATAAAGATTTTATGCATTGTTTTTTTCATTAATTATAGTTTTTATTCAATTGTTATAATTTTTAGATTAATTATCTTAAAATTCAATATATAACCGACAAACTGTTATCTATAAGGGATAACAGTGTAAAATGCGTCGATGAATTCTAAATTAAGACATTATTTTGAAGTTATAACAGATAAACTTGAACAGTTTATCGACTGGACAGGCCGCTCAATATCGTGGCTAGTGCTGGTTATGGTGTTGGTAACATTTACGGTTGTACTTTTACGTTATGTTTTTGATACAGGCTGGATAGCTTTACAAGAGTCTATTTCTTATCTTCATTCATTAGTTTTTTTGTTGGGCTCGGCCTATACCCTGAAACACAATGCCCATGTACGGGTCGATATTTTTTACGCTAGATTAGGTAAAAAAGGAAAAGCCTGGGTAGATTTATCCGGACATATTTTAATTTTGATGCCAGTAATGATATTTATAATATGGGTGAGTAGCCCCTACGTTGTGGATTCATGGACGGTTGCAGAAAGCTCTCGTGAAGCGGGTGGTTTACCCGGTGTATATCTACTGAAAAGCCTGATACTGGCTATGGCAGCCTTACTCATGTTACAGGGCCTGGCGATGATATTAAAAGCCGTACTCACTATCTTCGGGCATATTGATCCTCAATCCAGCCAAAACCCATTAAAGGTAGAGTCTCACTAATGGAATATATGGCTATCTGGTTATTTGTTTGTGTTTTTATCTTACTTTTAAGTGGTTACCCGGTGGCTTTTACACTAGCGGGTACGGCTCTGTTATTTGCAGGTGTTGGCAGTTATCTGGAGGTTTTTGATAGCGCCTTTTTAGAGGCGTTACCAAACCGTTTATTCGGCATTATGATGAATCAGGTACTATTAGCGGTGCCTTTATTTGTATTTATGGGTGTGATGTTAGAACGCTCTAAAATAGCAGAAAATCTGCTGGAAACCATGGCACAGCTATTTGGCTCAGTGCGTGGAGGCATAGGTATTTCGGTTACACTGGTGGGAATGTTGCTGGCTGCCAGCACCGGAATAGTGGGTGCAACCGTAGTAACCATGGGATTGCTATCTTTACCAACCATGTTAAAACGCGGTTATGACCCTCGTATCGCCTGCGGCACTATTTGTGCGTCAGGTACCCTGGGGCAAATTATCCCCCCGTCTATTGTTCTCGTTTTATTAGGTGATGTGCTTTCCTCTGCTTATCAGCAAGCTCAGCTTGATATGGGTATATTTAGCCCGGAAACGCTATCCGTTGGCGACTTATTTATCGGTGCTCTCATACCAGGATTATTACTGGTAGGCCTTTATATTACCTATTTATTGATTATGGCTAAGTTGAAACCGGAATCTATGCCTGCTTTACCTGAAGATGAGTTACAGGATCGAAGCCAGTTAGGAAAGCAGGTGATGATAGAACTTGTACCGCCATTATTTTTAATTCTAATGGTACTAGGTTCAATTATTGGCGGTTTAGCAACTCCTACAGAAGCTGCTGCGGTGGGAGCGATGGGGGCAATCGGTCTGGCCTGGTACAGAAGTCAGCTTTCGATCAGTATTATTCGTGAAGTAATACAGGAAACCACTCGTATTAGCAGCATGGTGTTTATGATATTAATTGGTGCGTCTATTTTCTCACTGGTATTTAGAGGTTTTGAAGGTGATGAACTAATACAGGCATTTTTAAGTGATTTACCTGGTGGAGCCATGGGTGCATTGTTTCTGGTAATGCTGGTTATGTTTTTATTAGGTTTTGTACTCGACTTTATTGAAATAACTTTTGTTGTCATTCCTATCGTAGGTCCAATTTTGCTTGCTATGGGTATAGACCCAATATGGTTAGGTATTTTGATCGCGATTAATTTGCAAACGTCCTTTTTAACACCCCCGTTTGGATTTTCACTATTTTATTTAAGGGGAGTGGCACCAGCAGAAATACTAACATCGGATATTTATAAAGGTGTTATGCCATTTATTCTGATTCAAATTCTGGCTATGGGTTTGATTGCCTGGTGGCCAGAATTAGCGACCTGGTTGCCAGAATTAATGCAGTAATTTAATATTTTCCTGCTATTATCAATAAGATACAACAGAGTTTAATTAATGAATAAAAAATTTTACGCGGTTATTTTAGCAGTTTTAATGATATTACAGGCATGTGGCTAAGATGATGGTGGAGCTGCGCGTATTGTGGTTGGAACATCTAGCGTTATTGAAGATTTAAATATACTTCAATACCAGAAACCCTATGTTATACAGGTCACCGATATTGATGGTAATGCAGCGCCTAATACACGAATTACTATCACTATGAAAAATCTGTCTTATGCTTTGGGCTTTTATACACCGACAGCAGATGGCTGGGTAATAAATGGTGCAAACTATGCCGTGTGTGATGCAGAAGATATTAATTATAATGGCGTACTGGATGCGGGTGAAGACAGGAACGCAAATGGCGTTTTAGATCCAACCAATGCCGCAAGTATTGCCGCCCACCCAACTTTAACACCCACTTTTGAAACGGGTTTTAATAGTATAATTACTGACGAATCTGGTTTTGCGTATTTTTCATTAACTTACCCCAAATCAGAAGCTAGATGGAATATTGTTGAGATATCAGTATTCGCAGAAGTCAGTGGAACTGAGAATGTAGAAAAGTTAGAAATCACTTTACCTGTAGCGATTATTGATCTTGCGGATGAAACTATTTCACCTCCCGGTGGTGTAGTTGGTTCATATGGTAGCGGCGCCTGTCCTCCTTAATCTGAAAACATATAAACTCATATAACTCCTTTAATTAAACTATACAATTAAAGGAGTATGTAGAAACAGATTATCTATCTGGCTTTTAGGTAAGCTAACTCAGATATATCACTCCATGGTTTTACCTTGTCTCGATAAGATTTAAATGATTTAAAAACCTTTTTAGTCATTTTATCGGTTTCAGCTACTTCATTAATAACTTCATCAGACAGGCTTTGAAGTTTTTGTAACACTTCATCAGGTAATTTCAAAACCTTCACTTTATGTTTATGAACCAGTGTATCTAAAGCCTGTTGATTACGAGTAGTATATTCAGCAATCATATCCAGATTCACAATTTTACAGGCATTAAGTACGATACTCTGTAAATCATCAGGCAATTTTTCTAAGGCTTCTTTATTTATCAATGCTTCAAGAGTTGTACCCGGCTCATGCCAGCCTGGGTAATAATAAAATTTTGCTGCTTTATGCAGGCCGAAAGCCAGATCGTTATACGGCCCCACCCATTCGGTTGCATCTATAGCACCTGTTTTTAATGAAGAAAAAATTTCTCCACCGGGTAAATTAACCGGTGTACCTCCGGCACGTTTTAAAACCTCGCCGCCGAGGCCTGGAATACGCATTTTTAAACCTTTTAAATCAGCGATAGATTTAATTTCTTTATTAAACCAGCCGGCCATTTGCACGCCGGTATTTCCTGCTGCTGCTGGAATAATTCCGAAAGGCTCATAGGTTTCGTGCCAGAGTTGTAAACCTCCTCCATGATATAACCAGCCGTTCATTTCCTGTGCAGTTAAACCAAAGGGTACAGCGGCAAAAAATTGAGCAGCTGCGGTTTTTCCCTTCCAGTAATATGCAGCTCCATGGCCCATTTGTGCGGTGCCACGAGAAACAGCATCAAAGACTTCAAATGGTGGGACTAGTTCTTTTGCGCCGTAAACTTTTACCTTTAAACGACCACCAGACATTTGCGTTATTAATTTTGCAAGATTGTTAGCACCCGTGCCAAGACCGGGAAAGTTTTTAGGCCAGGTAGTTACCATTTTCCATTTTATCGTAGCAGTAGATTTAGCTAAGGCGGTGCCTGATGATAATGATGTAGAAGTAATCAGGCCAGATGTGGCAGCAGCTTTTATAAAGTGTCGTCTTTTCATAATAGTTTTATAAGTCTTATAAATTAAAGAAGGTTAAGCAAGCTAGTCATTGTATTAGGTAATAAAAAAGTATAATAGCATCGAATCAATATATTAGTTATTAGATAACCGGTTAATGTATTTAGCAACAGAATCTGCCATAAGAGGCTCGCTAAACAAATATCCCTGCATATGTTTAATACCGAAAGAGCTAAGGTAATCACGATCTTTTTCTTCTTCAATACCCTCAGCAATGATTTGTATATTTTGTGATTTACACAGAGAAACAACTCCGCTAAGTAAATTCTTTGCATCACTAGATTCATATGTTCTAGAAATGAATATTGGATCAATTTTTATTTCTGTAACGGTACAGTGCAATAAACAACTTAATGATGTATTGGCAGAACCAAAATCATCAATACATATATGAAACGCACTATTTTGTAGCTGTTTTAAAATAGCACGTTGACTATCAGAAATAGAAGTAAAGTTTTTTTCAGAGAATTCCAGCCCTATTTGAGAGTATTCAATTCCATACTTATCACATTTTTCAATCAGAATATCAGAGAGGTCGGAGTCAATTTGAGTTTGGTAAATATTTAATGTCAATCTGGGAATCGAAAGTTTTAGATCAAGCCAGACCCGATATTGTTTTAATGCCATTTCAATAACATGAATACCGATAGCACCAATAAAACCTGATTTTTCAGCACCAGGTAAGAATTGTGCAGGTAATAAACAACCTTGATCGGGATCTTGCCAGCGCACCAGTACTTCTAACGACTCTATTGAATTATTGTTGGTATTAATATGAGGTAAATAAGACAAAAAGAATTCATTATTACGTAATGCTTTATGCAGTTTCGCTTCTGTTTGCAGCCACATTTTTGCATTATAGTTCATGCTTGCACTGGTTAATTCAAAGTGATTGCCCTCAAAATATTGTGCCGTCAGTAAAGCTGTTTGAGCTCTTGCTATCAACTGATCAGCGTGTTCACCGTCATCAGGATATATGCTTATACCCATTGAAACATTAAGTTCAATTGTATGGTCTGATGTTTGATAAGCCTCAGACAAAGTTGATAGTAATTTCTGAGCAACAATACCTATTTGTTGAATATCAGCAAGATCTTCAATTAAAACGGCAAAATCATCAGAAGAAAAATGGCTGATGGTATCACTGTCGCGGGTATTGTATTTAAGGCGTTTCGATATTGCTTTTAATAACTGATCACCAAGGTCATAACCATATTGAGTGTTTATATCTGAAAAGTTTTTGAAGTCGATAAGTATAATGCCTAAACGATTTTTATTTCGCTGTGCACGATCTATGGCATTTTGCAGACGGTTTACAAAAAGTGACTTATTGGGTAGTTCGGTTAATTCAACAAACTGAATTGTATCTTCCTGCTCAATCACATGAGTATGTCTCGGTGTAAGCATAACAACATAACTAGAAACATTTGTGTTTTCATTACGTATACTATTGATGCTGGCACTTAATGGTCGACTCTGACCGTCTTTTAATCGATGCCAGATCTCGCCTTTCCATTGACCTGTATTGCCTATAGATTGCAAAACATTTTTATTTAGCAGGCTTGAGTCTGGAGAGGCGAGGATAATTTCTGGAGCTTCATTTTGAATTTCAGATTGTTGATAGCCTGTTATCTGTGTAAAGGCATAGTTAACAGAAACCACCTTGTTCATGTCATTAATTAACATTACAGCATCAGTAGAATAATCAAACATCTTAGATGCTACTAAAACCTGGTTTTCAGCCTCTTTACTTGCAGTTACATCGTGAATGATAGAGTAAAATAGTTGTCGACCTTCAATTTCCATTGGTCCATCACGAACTTCTACAAACCTGATTTCACCATTTGATAAGCGATGCGGACAACTATAAAAACCGAGACTCTGTTCTCTTGTTTGTAAAATTAATGTATTGAGTTTGTCGCGAGAGAGGATATTGATCTGAGCAAGATCCATTCCTTTAAGCTCATCAATTGTATAACCATAAAATTCTGCTGCTGCAGGATTGGCATCTTCTATACAAAAATTTTCGGGATCAATAACCAGTTTGATTGCCATATTAGATTCAAACATCTGGCGATAGCGGCTTTCAGATGATTTAAGGGCAGCTTCGGTTTTTTTGCGTTTGCTAATATTACGAATTACGAACTGATAAACTTCTTCAGTACCATAATTGAGTTTATGCGCATTAATTTCAACAGATTGATTTTCACCTCTTCGATTTTTTATTTTCTGTTCATATAATGCGTGGTTATAAATTTCAAGATCGGCAATTTTTTCCTGTGTCAGGGAGTGATTGGGAGAAGAGTCGAGGTCGAAAATTGACATTAATAATAAATCATCTCGCATATAACCTAGAAAACTAATAGCAATTTCATTGGCGTCAATAATATTAAGAGAGTTTGTTGAAACAACTATTATTGCGTCATTTGCATGTTCAAAAAGTGAGCGATATTTTAATTCAGAACCGATTAGTATATCTGTTGATTTTTTAGTTTCAGTATTATCGTAAAGCATCATATGAAGGTATGCTTTATCTTCAATGATTATTTCCTGAGCATAACCGGTTACGTTAATAGCGTCTCTATTTTTAGTGATCAGGTGAGTTTCAAATTCCCCGCCATGTGAGCTATTTAGATCAGTTATGGATTTTCTGAAATTATTTAAATCTTCAGTGTCAACATGCAGGCTCATGCGCATTCGCGAAAATTCTTCTTTTTCATAACCTAGCAGGTCATTCATTGCACTATTAAATGTAAAGGGTAGTAAAGTGGTGGAGTCAAGAACCAGAACAGGATAGGGTAGTTTATTAAATAAATTACGGTAACGATCTTCCATATGCCGATTATTGTTTTGAATATTTTTAAGGGATGTAATGTTTTTACAGACGCCTATAATTCCAGTGATTCTTTTTTTACTATCACGACAGGGGAATTTTTTACATAAATAATACTCTTCTCCATAAGAATTCTGTACCGTAGTTTCCCATTGAATCGTTTCCCCGGAATCAAGTACTCGTTGATCTTCATGGATTATTTTGTTGGCGGTGGCATTTTTATGAAGATTGTGGTCGCTGAAACCTGTTACCTGTTTGTTTTCAAGTTTTAACACCTGTTGAGCAACGGGGCTTATTATTTTATAAACCCCCTGTTTGTTTTTTAAAAATACACCTTCATGCTCATCAGTTAATAAATTGTCATAGAGTTGTGTATGTAAGTTGTCCTGACCAACAATAAATTCTGTAAAACAAAGTACAGTACGAATGAAGCCGTAAAGACCAACAATAGCCAGTGAAAAATAACACCACTGAAAAAATAATAAAAAATATTCTGATTTTCAAAAGGTATGAATTTACTGATTAATTGGCTGCCAAAAAACATCCATATTAAACCTAATAGCAACGCCACTCCGGAGATGAATAGGTTAAAAAGTTCGTGGTCCTTGTCTGGCTTCATTGCGTATGATTCATCGTTATAATTTTAAATGGTTTGCAGATTGGCGTAACTTAATACCAGCCATTTACTACCCGCTTGATCAAAGTTAACCTCGACGCGGGCACTTTTCCCCTGGCCTTCATAATTGAGTACAAAGCCTTCACCAAATTTTTGATGTAAAACGCGTTGTCCTACAGTAATGCCTGAATCATTATCCTGTTGAGCAAAACTAAAATTCGAGTTCTGGCCATAAGAATTTACACCTGAGTTATAGTTTGTTTTTGGGCGTATTTCCTCGATATACTGTGCCGGAATCTCTCCAATAAAACTGGATGGCATAGGATACATTTCTTTTCCGTATAAACGGCGTTGCTCTGCATAACTGAGAACCAGTTGATCTCGTGCCCGCGTGATTCCCACGTAACACAGTCGACGCTCTTCCTGCAGGCGGCCCTCTTCCTCTGCGCTACGTTGATGTGGAAACAGCCCTTCTTCCATACCACACATAAATACCAGTGGAAATTCCAGTCCTTTAGCACTGTGTAGAGTCATAAGTTGTACACAGTCTTCCCATGCCTCAGCCTGGCCTTCTCCCGCTTCTAATGCAGCGTGAGTTAAGAAGGCGGTAAGGTTGTCCAGGGGAGCATCATCGTCCTGTACATATTCGAAACCTTTAGCGGCGCTTACCAGTTCCTCAAGGTTTTCTACACGGGCTTCTGCTTTCTCGCCTTTTTCTTTTCCGTAATGGGTTATTAATCCGGATGAATGTATAACATGTTCAAATTGTTCATGTAATTCAACTGATTGTGTATCTGTATTTAAATTGTTAATTAACTGAATGAAACCGTCGAGTGCATTTTGAGCTCTTGCTGTCAGGCTGCCACTGTTGATTAGCTCAATAGAGGCTTGCCACATAGAAACATCGGCTAAACGGGCAGCTTCACGAATGGTATCTACGGTTTTATTACCAATACCCCTGGTTGGCTGGTTAACTACACGTTCAAAAGCCGGGTCGTCATTGCGATTATTAACCAGACGAAGGTAACTTAGAGCATCTCTGATCTCTGCTCGTTCGAAAAAGCGCAGGCCACCGTAAACTCTATAGGGTATGCCCTGGGTCATTAGCTGTTCTTCAAAAACACGTGACTGAGCATTAGAACGATAAAGAATAGCAATATCAGCCCGGGCATTGCCATTTGAAACATGTTCAACAATTCGGTCTATTATATACCGGGCCTCATCCTGTTCGTTAAAGGCCGAATAAAGTTGTATGAGATTGCCATCTTCACCATCAGTCCACAGGTTTTTACCCATGCGCTCATCATTATGTGAAATCAGTCCGTTTGCCGCATTGAGAATATTGCCGGTTGAACGATAGTTTTGTTCAAGGCGTATAACAAGTGTATTCGGGTTTTCATTTTGGAAGGCCAGTATGTTCTCAACCTTTGCACCACGCCAGCCATAGATGGCCTGGTCATCATCTCCCACTACGAATAGTTGTGCACCGCGGTTATTCTTATCAGCCGCAAGTAAGCGGATCCACGCGTACTGGATGGTATTGGTATCCTGAAATTCGTCAACAAGGATATGCTGAAAGCGGTTTCGATAATGTTTATGCAGTTCCTGATTATCTCGTATGAGCTCGAGGCTACGCAAAAGTAATTCGGCAAAATCAATTACCCCGGCACGTTTACAGGCCGCTTCATAGGCAGAGTAAACGCTCACCAGTTGTTGGCGTATGGGGTCAGAGCCAGCATCAACATGTTGAGGGCGTTGCCCTTCATCCTTACGGCCATTGATAAAGCCCTGAATCTGTCTGGGTACCCATCGAGCTTCATCTAATTCAAGTGATTTTAAGACTCGTCGAATCATCCGGTACTGGTCATCAGAGTCAAGAATCTGAAACTGTTGTGGCAGATTAGCTTCTTTCCAGTGTGCGCGTAAGAGTCTATGGGCAATGCCGTGAAATGTACCTACCCACATGCCATTAGGGGAAACCCCCTGAAGCTGTTCTACACGAGCACGCATTTCGCTTGCCGCTTTATTGGTAAAAGTAACCGCCATCAGGCTAAAGGGAGAGGCGTTTTCTACTTTTATAAGCCATGCCATGCGGTGCACCAATACACGGGTTTTACCGCTACCCGCACCTGCAAGTATAAGCATGGGGCCTGGGGGGGCGGTTACCGCTTCGCGTTGTGCATCATTTAAACCATCGAGTATATGAGAAACATCCATAGGAACGCATTGTAACCCAGAGCATGAGATTGATGAACAATAGCATCCATATTACACAAATAAATGTGACTTCAGGCAGATTCGAAATTCAGATGAACATGTTATGATTAAGACAAAAGCAGACGATATATTGCGCAAATAGTTTAGTGAAATATGTAATCTCAAATAAATTAAAGGGTGTAGAAAACTCCATGATGCGAATAATAAAATGGCTTTTCATGATTTGTTTTTTGTTAGGTGTGCTTTTAGGTGTACTAACAGTAAACAGCCTTGAAGATCATGCGTTAGTTAACCAGCAGGAAGAGTTGAGTAGTAATGAATTAAAACGGGTGAAGCGCTTTATTCAGGAAAATAATCTTCAAAAACTGAACTCAGGAGAAATAGCGAATACACAAATTAGCCAGCAGGACCTGAATCTTGCTTTGAATTATGTATCTCAAAAAACACCGGGTCCATTTAAAAGCCGGTTAAGTTCAAATATTTTACTGGATGAAAAGCAGGCTTTCGTGCAAATGAGCTTTCATTTGCCAGATAATCCTTTTGGCCAGTATATAAATATGGCAGCCATTCTGGAATCAGAAAAGTCAGATCAAAATAGCCATGTTGTTAAGTTAAAATCACTAAGTTTGGGAAGCCTGGATTTGCCGGCAATAATAGCCAAGCCATTAGCCGAATATATTCATAAAATGCTACAGGGAAATGTTACAGAATATAAACAACTGAGCCAGTCCCTACAAAGTATTAAGTTTGCTAAGGAGCAATTAATAGTAAATTATATATGGGATGAGAATGCAGCTGATAGTATAAAAACACAGCTAAGTTCACTTGTGATATCAGATGAATTAAAAGAAGCATTAATAGCTCAAACAAATAATTTATCGAAAGTAAGTTATAAACTGGGTTCTCGCCCGAGCTTGAATGAATTAATCAGGCCAATGTTTAAACTGGCAGAAACTCGAAGTAGAGAAAATAATCCAATTATAGAGAATAAAGCCGTATTCATAACTCTGGGTGCCTATTCACTAAATAAGAATATCTCCAGGTTATTTGAAGAAAAATATCAAAAACCAATAAAAACTAAAAGGATTTATTTAATAAAACGTCATGATTTGAGTAAGCATTTGCTGATATCAGCAGCAATAACAAGTATGGCTGATTCGAGTTTGGCCGAATCGATAGGCCTAGAAAAAGAAGTTGATGACTCAGATGGCGGTAGTGGCTTCAGTTTTACTGATCTGGCAGCAGATCATGCAGGTATAAGGTTAGCTGAATATGCGATTCAAAATGAAGAGCAGGCCAGACTAATTCAGAAAAAATTAGCGGTAATAAAATTTGAAACAGATTATATGCCTTCAATAAAAAACTTACCTGAAGGTTTGAGTCAGAAACGAATTAACAAAGATTACTTTAATACAGCTGCTTATAAAACAACTGAGTTTATGATTAAGCAAAGAATTGATCAGTTGGTTATATATAAATAGCAGTTCCATTATCAAATATAAAGGTTTAAAAATGAAAAAAATAATTATATCAGGATTGCTATTAATGTTCTTAACAGCCTGTAGTGAAGAGCAGCAAAATAAATTTTCACGGTTGGGTGTTACCTGGTTAGAAGGTGATTACAAAGTTACCTTTGCAGAAGGCGATCATATTAAAACATGGATTATTAAAAGCGGCAAAGTCACCACGGAACCAGCTAAAGGTTATTATTATTTCTGGGCAATAGTGGATGGTAAGAAACGTTATGTGCAAACCCCTATCGCTCGTTCATATATAGAAGAAATCGGAAATCAATAGTGGTTACGCTTTTAGTCAGACTATGTTGCTTGATACTGCTGGTATTAAGTAATGTAACGAATGCTGTAGAATTACGTATTGCTAGCGCAGCCAATTTTTATCCCACATTAAAAAAAATAAAACAGAATTACGAAGCTATAACAGATAATAAAATTGTTATTATCCGAGGTTCTACTGGTAAATTATATGCACAAATAGTACAGGGTGCTCCCTATGATATTTTTTTCTCTGCAGATGCCAGGCGTATTGATAATTTAGTAAAAAAAGGAAAATCACTAGAAATAGAAAGTAATAAAAAAACATTTGTTTATGCCAAAGGTAAGCTGGCATTGTGGCGAGCCGATGCGGATAGTTCTCAGCAGTTAAGAGAAATGCTAAATTCAGGTGATTTTAATAAACTGGCGATTGCTAACCCAAAAACAGCACCATATGGTAAAGCAAGTATTGAATTTTTAAAAGAAATGGAGTTGTATGAAGAGGTAAAGCATAAACTGGTGTATGGTGAGAATATTTCACAAGCCATGCAGTTTGTACAGTCCGGCGCAGCGGATATCGGCCTGGTTGCCAGGTCTTATGTAATTAATGATATGTACTGGGAGATAGATAGTTATTTACATAAACCCATTAAACAGAAAGTTATAATCCTTAAACAAACTAAACAATTAGAAACAGCTAAAGAATTTTTACAATATATACAGAGCCCTGCCATAAAAAAATTAATAGAGGCTGATGGGTATGACCTTTGATTGAATTATCCCCTATTCTTGTCACTTTAAAACTGGCGTCAATTACGACATTTATATTATTACTGATAGGTACCCCTCTGGCATGGTGGCTGTCAAATACATCCAGTAAGTCAAAAGTATTTATAGAATCTATTGTGGCGCTGCCGCTGGTGTTACCACCTACGGTTTTAGGCTTTTATCTTTTACTTGCATTGAGCCCGGATGGATTCATTGGCCATCTCTGGTCATATATTAGTACTACTCCGTTGAGTTTTAGCTTCACGGGTCTGGTAATCGGTTCAGTTATATATTCAATGCCATTTGTAGTTCAACCATTACAGGCTAGTTTTGAGATGGTCGGCAAACCTTTGCAACAGGCGGCTCATACATTAGGTGCAAACTCGTTTGATACTTTTAAAAATATTGTGTTGCCATTGTCTAAACGTGGATTTTTAGTGGCGATTACTTTGGGTTTTGCACATACCGTTGGTGAGTTCGGTGTGGTATTAATGATTGGCGGTAATATTCCCGAAGTAACCCAGGTTTTATCGATTATTATTTATGATCATGTAGAGGTGCTGGAGTATACACAGGCGCATTATTATTCAATCGGTTTATTGATATTTTCATTTATTGTTTTGTTTGTAACTTACTCATTAAATAGAAAATTAATGGTGCGAATATAATGATAGAGGTTAATTATAAACATAAATTTAATAACTTCTTATTAGATGCGTCATTTACTATGCCAAAATCAGGCATCACGGTTTTGTTTGGGCCATCTGGCTCGGGGAAATCCAGTGTATTGAATTTAATGTCAGGGTTAAGAAGTGAAAAAACAAATGAGAATAAATCAAAATTTATTCTAAATAATCGAGTAATAGACGATTCAGATAATGGAATAAAACTAGCGCCCTGGTTTCGGAACATAGCATATGTGTTTCAGGATCATCGATTATTTCCGCATATGACAACAGGGGAAAATATTTTATTTGGTTATAAAAGGTGTAACAGTAAATTAAAACCTGAGGATTTAATTAAAAAATTTAAAATAAAAGAATTACTTGGTCATTACCCTGAGCAGTTGTCTGGAGGGCAAAAGCAGAGAGTATCAATGGTGCGTGCATTACTGTCACAACCGGAATTATTAATACTTGATGAACCACTGGCAGCATTAGACTTTAGATCAAGGCAGGAATTATTACCTTATATAGAAAACATACATAAAGAATTAGATATACCGATGATTTATGTCAGCCATGATATAAAAGAAGTATTAAGGCTGGCAGATTATATTCTGATTATGGATAAGGGAAAAATAGTTGATCAGGGTGAAATTGCAGATTTATGTATTTCGCAGCCTTTATTAACTCAGCAAGAAGGCGCCAGTTTTATACTTGAAGCCAGAGTGACTGAAATAATAGAAGAAGATAAACTCGTGCAGTTAGATTGTGGTGAAAATATTTTAATCACCGCAGAAAACATGCAGCTCAATACTAAAATACGCGTGTTAATTCATGCAAGAGATGTGAGTTTATGTTTAAGTCCGCCACAGGACAGTAGTATTTTAAATTGTGTACCCATATGTATTGATGAATTACAAATAGATGAAAATGGAAAATTACGTGTGATTGCAAAAATAGGCAAGCAGACAATCGTGTCGTTAATAAGCCACCGTTCAGCACGTCAGTTGAATATTGGAAAAGGCAAACATATGTACGCACAGTTCAAAGCCACTGCAATGATAAAATGACCATCTTAATTATTTTGTACTATAAAGATTAAGGGAAGACAGTCCCGCATGAAAATCTATACATCATCATTCTCAAATGAAAAATTCGTCATGCCCGAACGCTTGTGTCGGGGATCCAGTGACCTTGATTTACTGATGACACTAGATTCCCGACACAAGCATTCGGGAATGACAGCTTAAATAATCCGTTAAGCATACGCAGAAGCATAAATATAATAATGAAAAAGACAATACTAACTTATTTGGTTTTACATCTAATATTCACACATGCGGCTTTAGCTAGTTCAAGTGAAAGCAACTGGAAATTAATCAAAGATGAAAATGGAATAAAGGTATTTGTTTTTGAAACTCCAGACAATGATATTGTAAAAGCAAAAACACAAACGATTATTAATGTACCTCTTGAACGGGTCAGAGCAACATTAGATGATATCGATCACCGTCACGAATGGGTACCTTTTTTAAAAATATCAAAAGCCTTGTCTGAGTATAAAAATAATAAAAGAATTGAATATAGTCATTTTTCTGCCCCCTGGCCCGCATCAGATAGAGATTTCGTATATCAACTAGAGTTAATAAATAGCTCAGACAATAAACTGGTATATAAAATGTTTTCAGTTGATTCCGAATTAAAACCGAATGATAGTCGTTATATCAGAGCCGACCTGTTTGAAAGCATATATACATTAGAGTCGCTAGATAATGAAACAACAGCAGTAGAGTTAGTCTTTCATGCAGACCCTAAAGGCTGGTTGCCAAACTGGATAACCAATATTATTCAAAGAGTATTGCCGTTTAAAATACTAAGAAATTTAGGAAATAGATTAGATAGTGAGTAATATAAGTGAGGTTGTTTAACCGGCTTTTTCGTTTTTAACTTTAAATATAATTAATACAATACTCATTATAATAATAAGGGACGCACATACAATCAGTGGTGTATTACCTGTCAGGCTGGCGTGTATTAACCACGCCGTATTTCCCAATACGGCCAGTACTATCATTAACATAGAAATATCATTTGTTAAGCGTGTTTTAAAAGCTTTATGAATTTGCGGGATAAAAATAAGGGTAGTCAGGATGGAGGCAATCCAGCCAAATAGTTCTTCAATAGGCATAAGATTTGTGTCTTTGTCAGGGAGAAATAGTATGACCAGCTTGTAGTAGTTTTGCAAAAAGAATATTGGGTGATATCCAGGTTACTGTATCATCAAATTCTTCACCGGCTCGTTCTTTTCGCTCAGCGGAATAATAAAATCTATCTGCTCCAACTTCATAAGCGGGTAATCCGCATGTGCTTGCTCTTGCTGCTCCTTCGCCCGCATTTTCATCTTCTTCAGTACTATTAGCAATTTGACGGTTTCCCATTGAGAATATAACTGCATAAGCCTCATCTGCAGAATATGAGCCAGCACCTGCATTGCAGTTTTGCGTAAGGTTATTACAAATTTTTATCAGCTGGTTAGAAGCTACGGTAATATTGTTTGGTCCACCGGCAGCAGCTATACCTCCAGTAACAACTATTGAACCTTGATTTAAAACAGGGTCTTCAAAATGTGAAACACTATACATATACGGTCTACCCCATGGATCTATAAGTAGGCCGTCACAATTTACCTTTCCTTTTATTCCTAGTGTGGCTGATGGTACAAATCCTATATAACCATTAATTGCAGCATTATTATTGCAATGAGGGTTAGCCATAAGGGTTGGGTCAGGTGGGACTGAAATTCCATTTTGACCGGGTTGTGTTGGGCAAGGTAATCTATTGTTAGCTATAGCAAAGCCATATAATGCTTCTTCAATTTCAGTTAACTTGGTACGTGCTTCCTTAATGTTTTTGGTTTCAAGTTGCGCACGTAATGGCATAAACGCATAACTGAGTAAAGCAGCAATTATCACAAAGACAATGGCAATTTCTATTAAAGTAAACCCTTTTTCTGATTTCATAGTCTATCTCTAATTACACACAGGTAATTGGGTGATTAGGTCAATATCGTAGCTAGTATCCACTGCAGTAGTAGCGGTCGAATCAACTGAAAGGCAATATATTCGGTCGTTAATTTGTGCTGCTTGTGCGGCAGGTAGACCTGAATAATCGCCAAGATTTGACCCAACTGCGTTGTTAGGGCCTTCCAGGTAATTATTTAATTCTGTTTTAAGGTTGCCTACATTTGTAGCAGCTTCAATATATGGATCTTGTCGTAGTTGGTCGAATGGTTGGTGTTCAAGTCGCTCGCCAGAAAATATTAACGCAGCAGCATAAGTAGAGCCATTTACAGTTAAGCAGTTGGCGCCAATGCATGTTGAAGATTCTTGAACAGCGGGGGCAGTACCAGATTGAAAATTCTCATTTACGATAAAGAACCAGTGATCTTTGGTGAACTCCCATAATCTACGATACTCATCAGCTGGATCAGCCAATGAGCAGCCGCCTGCAGAAAAAATGTTAGCCAATGTTGTAGATGAAGCTGTAGATGAAAAGGATGTATCAAAAGGTAATCGGCCAACGGTATTGACCAGATTTGCCTGATCTGAATAATTAACAATATTTCTGAAATCACCACCTACATCAATTAGCGATGGCCAGGGGAATAAATATGCCGTATTAGTAGCACCGCCACTACCGCCACTACCGCCACTACCACAGCTAGATCTACAGCTTCTACGGCAATCAACACGAGTTCTATTGCAAGCCGCTCTTTGAGGGCCAGTGCTAGCACTTAACATACATAAAGTTCTATCTGCATCGCAATTAGTATTACATGTATCAATACAGGTTGGTGATGAGCCACCGCCACCGCTGCTACCGCCACCACCTATAGCATTATTCGTATCAATAGCGTAATCGACCAAACAATCTGATATTTCATTGGCTAGATTATTAATCTTATCGGTATATAAAGCGTCATTGTCTTTTATTAGATTAAAAATTTCTGAAGCTGTAATTGTTATTATTCGATCGTTAAGTGATGTATTTTCACCTAATCCATTGGAGTTAATGAACTGGTCGATTTGATTTGCCGGCGTATCAGTGACCTGGGCATTATTGATACCTTGAAAACTATCGAGGTAATTTGAAATTGTTACACTGTCACCAGGGACTTTACACGGGAGTGGTGGGTTTTGTGCGGCAGAATTACGGCTCTGATTTGATAACGGTTTTCCAGGTGCAATAATAACTGCGACGACCCTGTCTTCAGGCGTATTACCTTTATAAATAACACCATTCTCATTAAAAATCTGGAACATTCCTGGAGTATCATCATTCGTCATATCTGATTCAGGGTCATTATAAAAATCACCAGATAAGGCATACCACAAACATTCGCCTGAACTATCTTTTAATGGCTCAATATTGAGATGTTTCCATGGAAGCCAGCCGATGCTATTACCAGATTTAGATCCGCACTGAGCACTACTTCCTCCTTCTCCATTAAAACTAGTTACCACACCCGGACAGGGTAACAGTGCGTGATAACCTGCGTGAGGCGTACCTGCATCAGAATCAGTATAATAATAAGTTACTGCATAGGAGAGTAGTGCACTTTTAGCTTTAGCTAATGCTTGGGAAGTTTTGTTTTCTGCACTTGTTCTTAGGAGGTCCGGGCCTAAATCAGATATAAAAAAAACAGCCCCTGCAAGTATAATCGCCATAAAGAAAACGACCAGAGATGCGCCCTTTTGTTTAATAACTTTTGATATATTGTCTGATTTGAACATAACGGTTATTTAAGGGCCTGAATTAGTTAAATTATCCACCTTATCAAGGATCCCGTCACTTTCACCGGTCTCAGCTTTTGGTGGTTTTATCTGATAATTTTCCTGTACTAACTGGCTTCTCTCGCTCCACTGCTGGCCGGGTTTTAGTTTAATGTTCTGTCCATAGATTCGAGCGGGTACTTTATATTCCTGTTTTTTAACTTTAGATGTATTGACGTAGACCTTATTATTTACCTGAGGTGATTTTAATGTGTTTCCATCATTAACGAAAACAACAGGATCAGCATTTTTTCTAATCACAACACCCTGCATTTTCACAACCGCAGGCTCGCGTAGAATCACCGTCGAGGACTCACTCTTAATCTTATCAAACTTACCCTGTTGGCGTAGTTGATCTAACTGACTACGTACATGGTTAGTTGTAAAAAGGGTACGCAGACTGGTTTGAGAGTCCAGACCATCAGCCAAAGATATATTAGCCATGAGTGAAAACGGGATAGATAAAAATAAAAAATATTTCATTAGTAACCACCCTGATTTGTTACGGAGACGCTGCTTTTCTGCATGGTATACCAGTTCAATTCACATTTTGCAGAAAAGTTTTTATCTGTTTGAGAATCAACTAAAGATTCAACCTGAGTTGTATTACGTACAATGGCACAGCTCTTAATATCAAACAGGCCTTTAGCTTTTTTATGAAGGCTATTGATAACGGTATATAAATCACCTTCATGGAGTAATTGCATTTCCAGCGTCATGGTTGATTTTAATAATTTAATACCAGGGTATTTCTGAGAGATATCATTTGAATTTATATTCTGACGTTTATCAATTTTATATTTTAAATAAGGTATTTTATTAAGGTCGGTAATTTTTTCTATTGTATCAACCCAGTTCAAGCGATGTTCGTCACCGACAATGCCAGAAGATATAAGTTGTTTATATTTTTCTTCAAATTTTTTCAACAGTTGTTTTTGATTAATGGCTGTATAATACCGTTCTTTTGCTTCATTAAGATCAGCCTGGGCATTAATTGCTATGTTGTAAGAGGTTTGCCACCATGAGTGTGAAACAACAATAAGTAAAGTAGCAACCGCTATGCTTATCAGAAAGGTGGCAAGCTCTTTTTGTAAATTTTTAAAGAAGTCTAATATCATGAGTTTCGACCCTTCATAAGGATCTGAATTTCAAATTGGCCTTTTTCCCTGTCACGATTAACATCCTGATCCAGTTCAATGCCACTTTCATTCTCAATGCTTGATTTTGATCTAACATCAACGGGCATATGAATAATAGATACATCTTTAACGAGTTTATTGCTTTTAAAGGCATCAATAATTGAGTTTACTTTATTAACTGATTGTTTAAGGCTGCTTTGAGATACGCGGATATAACCACCAATTATCGCGTGTTGATATATTTCATCAGATTTCGCATAGTCGGTATTTGATTTGTCTCGATTATTGTTATTTGTGGGCATTACACTGCCCTGATGTTGTTTCCAGTTTATTTTTGTGATTTCAGTATCATGCATACCCGATCGAGTTAAAATTCGACTGATATCTACCATGAAATTCTGCGGGGATAAAATTTTGGATTGTTTGATTTTATCGCTTAGTAAAACAGATGATTTCATTTGCTGTGTTTTTGAAAGTTTACTTTCCAGTTTGGCAAGGGTTTTTTCATAGTCATTATTAACCCCTTTAGTTTGCGTATTAAGTGTTACGGTTTCTTCATCAAGAACAACCGATTCAGAAAAATAGGAAAAAGACATGATGGTTGCAAGTAATAAAACAAGGGTGCTGGTTATATAAAGACTTTTAGAAAGAAGCTGTTCATAATATTTTGAAAATAACGAAGTGCTTCCATAGTGACCAACAGGAGATAATTTTGAAGAGCAAATATATGAGTATATACCATTGCTATAGTCGCTAATGCTTGACTCCTGTGTGTCAGCGGATGGCATATTACAACCCAGAGTTTCGGTGACTTCAGGCAGTTTATGGTAATGAAAGTTACGTAATGCAGAGTCTATGCACCGGCTTTGTATCTCTGCCAGGTCTTCTTCTCTGCAGATAACATGAACCTCAATTTTTTCATCAAAACCTATATGTCTTTGATTTGATAAAAACCGGATCGTCTGTTCTACTTCAGTAGAAATGTATTCGCCGATTGTTGCATCTTCAAGATTTACAACCGCAGATCGGCTACTTTCAAATTTTCCATTTTTAATGAATGTCTGGCGTAAGTTACTAGGGACCTGTTGTGATACAAGTAAAACATTATTGGTTTTGGTGTTTATCTTGCTGAATAAATTTACACTTAGTAAAGGCAATGACCAGATGCCAGATATGGATGTATTACATTCACGAATGGGTTTCAACCATGGTTCTAGTATTTCAGGGTTGCTCAAAACGCTATAAAGTAATACGTCGTCTTTACGCCCTGTTTTTTCTCGGCCGACTACATTGTAATTTACATAATCTTTACTTTTACGATAGTGTCTTTCAATAAGGCGACTAACAATAGCTTTACGATCAGCATATCCTACGTGAGGAATATTTTCTTTTTTGAAATCTTCTTCTATCAGATCTACAAGAATTCGCACCGGAGTATTTTCAGTGGCCATTAAATAGGTTTTGAATTTTTCAATGCCTTCTTCGCCAGGATTAAAAACGTAAGACGATATGCACTTTTCATTTTGCCAATGAAAAACAGTTAAACGATAACCTGAATAATAAAATACGCGTTTCATAGTTTTAATGTTGTTAATGAATCGTAGATGGGGCCAAGCACAGCAGACATAATCCACAGCATAATGCCACCCATAATAATAGTGAGAACGGGTGTCATGGCTGCTTCCATTTTATCTACAGCCTCTTTTACTTCTCTATTATAAAAGTAACTGATATTTAATAGTGCCTCATCAAGTGCACCCGTGTTCTCGCCTACTTTTAACATACGTATAACCAGTGGCGGGTAGATATCAACAGAATTAAAGCTTTCTGAAATCTGCCCACCGTCGGCTATTTTTGCACGTATATCTGTAATGGATTTAGTTAGAACCGCATTGCCCATTAATAATTCTGATATTTTAAGGCTATCGAGGACAGTTAATCCGGATGAGTACATCATGGCAAAATAATTTGAAAAACGGGCCAGATTGGTTTTGAGAATAATCGGCCCAAAAATATAAAGTTTTAGCTTAATTTTATCAATCAATAAACGTACTTCGGGTTTTTGTTTTGCGAGTGCACGAATGCCGAAAAATAAGATAATAGGCGTACCAAATACGACATACCAGTAATTACCCAGAAACCACGAGGTCGCTATAAGCGCCTTAGTATGCATGGGTATAGTGCCACCAAGTTCTTGAATAAAAGGTATAAGCTCAGGCACCAGAAATATCATTAAATATGAAACCACTGCGGTAATCACGACTGTGACAATGGCAGGATAAATCATGATTTTTTGGGTATGAGCAATTAACTCATCATGCCACTTTAGTGTTTCTGCCATATCATTTAAGACTTCGGAGATACGCCCGGTTTCTTCACCCACCTGTACCAGAGTGATATAAACGGTATCAAAAATTTCAGGAAATTCTGACAATGCACCTGAAAAAGTTTTACCCCCCTGGATTTCATCAACCAGACCGGACAGTACCTCTTTCATTCGTCCATTTGGCAAGGAGTCTCTGAGGTCACCCAGCCCATCAAGAATACTAACGCCTGACTTCGTCAGTTGTTGCATCTGAAAGGTAAAATTAATCAGTTCTTTGCGGGGGATACGTTTAGTTTTGAAATTAAACAGACTGGCATTTTTTTCCTTATAGTTGATAAGGTCCATGCCCATGCCACTGAGTCGTTGTTCAAGATCGAGTAAATTATCCGCTTCTATACTGTCATTTCGAACTTTACCAGCAGCGTCAATTGCTTTGTATCTGTACATGGTTGCCATAATTAAATCACAACCGGTCAGTGAGATCGATAACCCGGCTCACTTCGTCAAGTGTGGTGATGCCTTCTATGACACGTCTGGCGGCATCGTCAGCCAATGTTTGAAAACCTTTTTGTTTTAAATACTTTTTAAATTTGCCCATAGTTAACTGTTCGGCAATCATTTCATCTAGTTCTGAATCTATTCTTAAAACTTCTAAAATGGCCAGTCGTCCCTTGTAACCAATTTCTCCACATCTCTCGCAGCCATTGGCATCAAAAATTTCAAGTGCTTCAGAGGCATCAATTCCTAATAAAGTTTTTTCTACATCAGCTGCAGGATGTGAGGTTTTGCAATATGGGCATAGTTGTCGAACCAGGCGTTGTCCCATAATGCCGATGATATTGCCAGACATAATTTCTGCTTTTACTCCGATATCAATCAGTCGAGGAATAGAGCCAATAGCTGAATTAGTATGCAATGTTGAATAGACCTGGTGTCCGGTCATGGCTGCACGTAATGCCATTTCAGCTGTGTCAGCATCACGTATCTCGCCTACTAGAATAATATCCGGATCCTGACGCATTAATGAACGAATACCATTTGCAAAGTCCATCCGTAAAACTTCATTAATAGAGGTCTGGCGTACCATGTCCATGGGGTATTCAACCGGATCTTCCAGCGTCATAATATTCACTTCAACTGAGCGAACATAACCCAACATAGAATAAAGTGTGGTAGTTTTACCGCTGCCGGTTGGTCCTGTAACGAGAATAATTCCTTCTGGCCGGGCCATCATCAGTTTTAACTGCGAAAGAGAATCTTCGTGCAAACCCAGATCATCAATTGCAACTATGCCTTTTGCTCTATCGAGGACACGCAAGACGACATTTTCACCGTGTGTGGTTGGCTGAGATGAAACACGGAAATCAATTTGATGGCCACGAATATTTAAATTAATGCGTCCATCCTGTGGAGCGCGTGTTTCCGCGATATTCATATTGGACATAACTTTAAGTCGAACCACAATGGCTGACCAATAGTCTTTATGCAAACTGCGAACCTGTCGTAAAACACCATCAATTCTATAACGTAAACGTAGAAAACCTTCTTCAGGTTCGAAGTGTATATCTGATGAGCCATGTTTAACGGCGTCTGCTAAAATAGCATCGACCAGTCGAACCAGAGGCTGGCTATAAGCATCACCTTCTACATCTAAACTATCGTAATCAACTTCACCTGTTTCAATTTCATGCAGGATGCCATCTACTGATAATTCATAACCATAAAACTGGTCGATAGCATCTGAGATTTCACCTTCACCGGAAAGTAGAGGAATAATTTCTATTCTATTACCGACTACTGCGCGTAATCTATCCAGAACAACCAGGTTATATATATCAGTCATAGCAACTGATAATGTGTCATTCTCAGTGTCAAAACTTATGGGAATAATATTAAATCGAATTGATAAATCTTTAGGAATGAGCTCAAGCGCTTCGGTATCCGGTACTACATTAGAAAGATCAATGCTTTCTCTACCAAGCATCTCACTTAAAGCATCACGTAATACTGCCTCTGTAACAAAACCGAGAGACACAAGGGCTTCACCTAAAGGTTTACCAATTTTCTTTTGTTCTTTAAGCGCTATACTAACCTGATCTTCAGTGATCAGCCCTTGATGAATCAGTTCTTCACCGAGGCGCTTTTTCTTTGCTCTAAGTGCTGCGCCAATATCAGCTATCGTATCAGATGAATTCTGACTCATTGTTTGTTCTCTTGTAGAGTCTGAATACGTTGTACTGTGTCGGACTTTGAAAAGTTGCCACTTGATGCCTGTTTTAACTTAAGGCTGAGCTGGTAAAAATCCAGAGCCTGTTTTTTCTTGTCAAGATGATCAAGGCTAACGGCAAGATTAAAGGCGTAGTCAGCATTTTTGTTTTCTGCGGACCAGGCACTAAAGAAAGCTGACTGAGCTTCTGCCCATTTGTTCTGAGATGAATATTGACTGCCTAAGGCAAAATACAGGTGAGCAGAATCCGGCTGCTGTTTTAACATAAATTTAAGTTGTGACTCATTTAACTGAGGGTCTATTCTGTTTTCAATGCTGCTCATGCCCGCAATAGCAAGACTGTCACGTGGATTTAGTTTTAATAAATACTGATATTTCTGGCGAGCATACTCAAAGCGTTTTTCTTTAGTGCCAATAGCAGCCAAACCGAGTAAAGCATCTCTATTTTTGGGTTCACGTTTATTAGCTTTTTGATAGAGTGATTCTGATTTTCTATAATCTTCATTATGAAAAGCATTATAAGCATCACGTAATAACACATGAACAGGGTCAAGTTTTTTTGTACGTACAATACTTATTGGTTGTGTAGCTATTTTCTGAGTAATGCGTGGTTTTGTAACTACGGGTGTTCTGATTTTAGGTTTAACTTGAGAAATTGTATTTTTAGGTTGAATAATTGCTTGTTTAGGCGAGCTTACAGGCTGTTCAGGTGCTTGAGTTACATTTTGTATATCAGGTTCACGATTGACAGCTGTACTATTCTGAGCAATATAAAGATCCTGGCTTGTAGTTTGCATTTCAATATAGAAATATAAACCTGAACCTATCAGTATAAGTGTAATGAGTATGGCGATAGTAATGTTCTTTTTCAAATTTTCACTTCTACTATGTTGATTGCTTTTATTAATAAGAGCAGACAAAGCCTGTTCATTTTCAATTTTTCCACTTGCTCTGTGTTGTGTTCGCTTATAACTCGATTGCTCAACAGTCGGTTGAACTGGTGCTTCAGGCTCCAGCTCCGGCTCTGATGTTAATTCAGGTTTCTCAGAAGCCTGTTGTTCGAGAGTTTCGTCCTGGTTTGCATCATTAGTTAAATTAATGTCATCACTAACGGTTGGTTCGTTTTTATTAGACTCTTCAGATGCAGCAACAGAATTATTATCTTCTGTAAGTTCAAGAGGAGAGTCTTCTAAATCATTGCTTTCAATTTCATCAATATAATCTGTCGCTTTTTCAGTTTCAGCTTCCTTGCTTGCGTTCGTTATTACTGTTTCGTCAACTTGTGGGAATTCATCGTTTAACGATTTGTCCGTTTCGTCTGGGGAGTCAGTTGTTTCTGACTCAAGGTCCAATTCTAGCTCCAGGCTGTCATCTTCAATTTTTTTAACACTAGACGATGGATCTACTAGCAAACTATTTTGTTCGGGTTCTGTTTTAGCATCCTCTGGATTATCAGAAGAAGTTTGCGCTGTGTTTTTAATTTTATCGTCAGCAGCTTTTTTTAGTGCATCAAGTAACAGGCTCATATGTTTCCCCTGTTACTCAGTTGTTTCTTCTGGTGAAGCATCCAGCTTTTCTGAATCAGTTTTTTTAGGTTCTGGAGCCTTTAATGGTTTCGGTAAAAATTGCTGATATTCAGATAAGTCACCGGTTAAACTTGCATGATGAATGACAACAGGGCGTATAAAAATAATCAGTTCAGACTTTTCACGAAAATCATCATCATATCTAAACAGAGAACCAATAAACGGGATTGAAGATAGAACGGGTATTCCCGACTCCTTGTCATTTACCGTGTCCTGCATAAGGCCACCAATGACAGCAGTGTCACCACTATTAATAGTTAAGATAGATTCAATTTCTCTGATTTGTATTACAGGTACTTCAGATATAACCCCCGCTTCTTTAAATGCAGGGTTTGGGTCTTCAACCGAATCAATGACCCTGGAAATGGTTGGGCGAATATTTAAGGTAACGGCTTCGTGATCATTTATAAACGGAGTTACCGCCATTACAAAACCAACGGGTACGGTTTTAATTTCAGTTTCAAATGATGTTAGAGACTGGGTATCAGAAAGTGAAGTATCAACATTCATTTCAAAATAAACGATGTTGTCGACAACTTTTAAAATGGCCGGCTGATTATTAATCGCCATGACTTTGGGGCTGGACAGCACCTGTACATCACCGAATTGCTCCAGTGCTTTTAATGTCATGCTAACCTGATTGCCACCAATAGTATCATTCAGTGTAAATTGTGAAAAAGGAGACTGGGCTAAATTATTACCAGCTAAATTAGTTAAAACATTAACACCTGATGTTGGATCTTCTGCAACAACAGACCAGTCAACGCCAGCTTGATATCTGTCACTTAGTTTTATCTCTGCAATAGTTGCTTCAATCATTACCTGACGTTTTGATGTGTTAAGTACTTTATCAATAAAACGTTGTATTTCCTTATGTTGTCGATATGAGGCACGTACCATAATTAAACCGGACTCACGGTTTACAATGACATCGCTATTATTCTCAAGCGCATTGCTTTGTGTCGTAGTAGCGGTTGCTGTATTTTCAGTGTCATCGTCTTCCGTGTACAGTATTTCAATAATGTTATGAGTCAGGGTTTGCCAGAATTTATTATCCGAAGTTAATAAAACCTCAGTAAGAGAGCTGTTATTTTCATTCTCGTTTTGACCGCCGCCTTCTGTGTCACCAATACTCCCTTGTCCGGTTGAACCAATATTGGTGGCGACGCGTATAATTCCTTTTGAAACCCGTGAGATATTCACATAGTCAACGGTATAACTCTGTAAATAGGGTTTGTCAGCACGCACACGTAAAGTATTGTTTTCAAGCGTGTATCGAATGTCAGCCTGTTGCGAAACTCGTTCTAATATTTGTTGCAGTGTCTGGTCAATCGCATTTAAGGTTACGGTGCCCTCTATATCGTCATGTATATCAAGGTTGATCTGTGCATCTCTTGCCATAGAAAACAAAAGGTCTTTCACCGTGACGCCACTCACCACAACCGTATAGGTTTCTAGTTGGGGGCGAGGTTCAGGAACCGGTAATAAGGTTGTTTGAGCAACGGCCTCAGGAATACTCGCCTGTTTTTCTTCAACCTCATCAAGGTGGCCTGCAGATGGTTCTGGTGGGCGTGTAGGGCCACAGGAAACCAGAGAAAGAGAAAGAGAAAGACACAATACTGTCAATAAAACTTGAGTTGAGGTCAGTTTTGTAGAAATAAGTTGTTTCATTCGGTAAAAATTCATGACGTTATCAGAGGTTTCCCGGTTGTCTTGTTTTCTGGATATCTGCCTTTATGCCTTTTATGGTTCTTAAGTAAGGGCCACTTTTCTTAAGACGTGGCGGCAGCTTTTGTAATTGATTTGTAGCCTGATTACGTTCAACATACTCATTGTATAGCACACTGTAAAACATTCTCCCGCGAATCGAGACCTTATAAATATAGATATCTTGCGAGTTCAGGTAACGACTAGACATTTTTAGAAAACGAATAGCATCATTTTCTAATCCACCATCAAGTAAAGTTAACTGAATAGTAAAGTTATCGTCTAGTGCATTGTTTAACCAGAGATCTGTTTGCTGTAAACGTAGAGAGAGGCTATTTTGTATTTGTGATTCAGGATTTATAACAGGAGATGCCTGGACAATCTTTTGGGCAACTTGTTGCCTGGATACATCAGGCAGAGTTAATTGCTCAGTGTTTGTAACTGGAGCAGGGCTAATAGATGGTGTTAGTGTTGTTTGGGCAGGTTGCGGCATTACACTTACGGTGCCAGACGTTTCAGAATTATTACCTATAGACATAATGTTCGGTAACAGAGTGCCGACCCATATAGCGGCAATAATGACCAGTAAAGCACCGAGCGCCTTAACTACAGGTTGCCAGCGTAAGTCCTGGCCAAAATCACTGTCTCTAGCTGCCAGACTAATATGTTTAGGTTTTATGTCGTGACCGCCATCTGAAAAAGCAGCCAGTAATGCTTTATCCGCAAGAATATTTATACGGCGAGTTAAACCATTTGATTTACGTTCAATATTGTTAGCCATTTTTGGCGAAAATAAATCAGGACCACGATAGCCAACTGCGCGCATTCTAAAGTTTAAATAATTATAAACATCCTGAGCAGGAAACGGGTCCAGGTAAAAGTTATGTGTAATACGCTCTTTTAACTGACGAATTGAGTTGTTACGAAGTTTTTCATCGAGCTCTGGTTGCCCAAATAATACCATCTGTAACAGTTTATCGTCATTAGTTTCCAGGTTACTAAGTAAACGAATTTCTTCCAGTGTTTCAATTGGCATACCCTGGGCTTCTTCAACAAATACAACAACCTGTTTATTATGAGCGTGCTTTTCTAACAGGTAATTTTGTAGTGCCTGCATAACTTCAAGTTTGCTGGATTCAGAAGTGATATTTAGTTTTAATTCAAAAGCGATAACGTGCAGAATATTTTCAGGTGACAGGCTGGGGTTGGCAATGTATACCACTTCAATATTATCACCCAGCTCTACTTCAAGCATACGGCATAACATGGTTTTGCCAGAGCCGACTTCACCGACAACTTTAATAATACCCTCGCCCGAAGAGATAGCATATTTTAAAGCTTCTAAAGCTGCACCACGTTTATTACCACTATAAAACATACTGGTATCAGGTGTAATTTTAAATGGTGGCCGTTGTAAACCAAAATGTTCAAGATACATATTTCACCCGTATAGGTTTATCATTTTTTTTGCATCCTGCTATAAAGAGTTGTTCGGTTTATCTGTAGTGCTTTAGCTACCTTACTGAGATTGCCGTTATATAACTGCATTGCCTGTTGTATAACAAATTCTTCCAGTTCTTTTAATTTTAAATTTAAATTAAATTCACCACTGGCTATCTGCTGCTGAATTAGCTGGCTACTGAACATGTTTTGTTCGGTGTTCTGTGTATCTGTATTAAGTTGTTGCTCGAGTTCCTGTTGTAACTGTTCTGTACTTATTGTTTGTCCAGGGTACTTGGTGCATAAACGAATAACTATATTACGTAATTCGCGAACATTACCTGGAAAGTCATAAGCGTTCCATGCAAGAGTTGCCGTCTTATCAAGCGTAACAGGCTTGATAGAATCAGCATAGAACTTTAAAAAATGCTGTAATAATAACAGACTATCATTTTCTCTTTCACGTACCGGTGGCATGTGTATCTTTAAAATGCTTAAACGGTGGAAAAGATCCGAACGGAAGTTGCCATTAGAAACCTCCGCTTGCAGTGATTTATTTGTAGCGGCAACGATACGCGCCTGAGATTTTATACTGCGCGTTTCACCTATACGGTGATACTCCCCGCTTTCTAAAACACGTAATAATTTAGCCTGTAAATCATAGGCCATCTCGCCTATTTCATCGAGAAATAAGCTGCCGTTTCCGGCCTCTTCAAAAAAACCTTTATGTGACTTGTCAGCGCCGGTAAAAGCCCCTTTCGCATGACCGAATAATTGAGACTCGAGTAATTCGGGAGCAATGGCTGCGCAATTGATAACAAGATAAGGTTCATCAGATCGTTTGCTTTGCATATGTAACGCACTGGCAACCAGTTCTTTTCCGGTGCCGGACTCACCTTCAATCAAAACTGGGAATATGGTATCTGCAAATTGGCTAATTTGTTCACGAAGAGCTGAAATACTGGCACTATCCCCAATGATTAGAGATGACTCATTGGTCGCCAGACTTTTTGTTTCAACCTGCTTGAGCATAAGCTGATGGTTAAGTCTGCTTTGCAGTAATGCCGGGTCAGCAGGTTTAGGAATAAAATCTACTGCACCGAGAGTTAATGCATGATGCATATTTGCCTCATCGCTCTGACCAGATAACACAAGTATTTTCATTTGTGAGTCATGCGCCAGTAAGTCTTCTATTAAAGCAAAACCCTCACCTGGCTCATGGGGTAGCGGCGGTAAACCCAGGTCAACCAGTGCCAGTTCAGGTTTAGTGTCTAGTTTAGCTAATGCAATCTTGGCCTCAGCTCGTGATTCAGCCGTGACAACATGGAATTGTTTTTTAAGAATAAAGCCCATGCTTTCTGTAATTATCGGGTCATCATCTATAAGTAATACGGTAGGCTTTTGCATGTTTTCATCTGTATCACCAGTAAGCATTATGCCCATGGTAAAAAAGCCCTAAATAATTGTTTTATAAGAGAGTTTTTAGACCTAAAATACAACTTAGTCAATGGCTAATATAAGCTATTTATTGTTTTACATAAAGAAAGTCAGTTAAAACCTTGATTTTAAAGAAATATTAATGATATCTATAATTTTATATGAACCCGAAATTCCGCCCAATACAGGTAATATTATTCGCTTATGCGCGAATATGGGTGGGCAGTTGCATCTAATTGAGCCACTGGGCTTCGAGATAGATGATAAAAAGCTGCGTAGAGCCGGCCTTGATTATGCTGAGTTTGCACAAATGAAAGTCTGGAAAAATCTGGATGAGTGTTTGTTAGCGAATAATTTTAATCGTGTATATGCATGTTCAACTAAAGGCTCGCAGAATTATAGTGAGGCCAGTTTTAAGTCGGGAGATGCATTTGTTTTTGGCCCCGAAACACGAGGTTTGCCTGAGGCTTATTTAAGCAGTCTACCCGCTGAGCAAGTGATCAGAATTCCCATGTTGCCAGAAAGTCGGAGCATGAACTTGTCAAATTCAGTTGCAGTCATCGTATTTGAAGCATGGCGTCAGTTAGGATTCGACGGTGCGGTTTAAGGGAGATGTGCCTCAACTTTATGCATTCCCACGGAGGACAGTGGGAGCGAGATGAACGACAGATTGTCTTGAGGTGAATGAGATTGCACTGTTCAGGCACATATCCCTCGGGGAAAGGTCGACGCCCACTTTCAATTGACATGGGGTGACCTGTCCCTTAACCCACACTAGCAGGAGCTGAAAGTGTAGTGAGCCGACTACGTACAACTCTCGGTGGCCTCAAAACAGGGGACAGAGCGGGAAAGATGCTCAGTCCCCGAATATGTCAACCATACGATTTAAATCTCAGTCCACATGCTCCGCATGGGAATACATATAAAGTTCATCTGCTGCTTTCTCATCATTAACTTACAATATATGCGTTCCCACGGAAGACCATGGGAACGAGACAAAACCAGCGAGAGTTGAAAGAAGTAGTTATCAGTACACTTGACTAGAGCTCCCTACTCCACAAAATACGAAGTTCAAAATCGACTTCGAAGCTATAATAAAAAGCTAACAGCGTATGTGTTACAGTTCTATCGAAGCCAGTTGAGCTAAATATTTATGGAAGAGAAAAAGAAATTATTAACAGTCTGTCATGCATGTGATGCTTTGCAGGATGTTTCTCATATCCCAAAAGGAAATATTGCTTCATGTGTATGTTGTGGTGTGCGCTTATTCAAAAACTCAAAATCTATAATTGAAAGCCCACTAGCTTTTCTAGTTGCCTGTGCAATATTTTTTATCATTGCTAATATTTATCCTGTTATACAACTTAATATTGCAGGCATAGAGCGAGAGACAACATTAATTGAAACAACTTATATAATTTTTATAGAAGGTAGTCCGATATTGGCGACTATTGTGGGTTTGAGTAGTGTTGTGTTCCCTGCTTTTTGTGTGTTTTCCCTGTTGTATGTTTTTCTTTCAATATATTTCAATAAAAACTGGAGCTTAACACGGCCATTATTAGTATGGGTTAGCCAGTTATTGCCATGGGTTATGATGGATGTATATTTGCTGGCTATTCTAGTTGCCATTGTAAAACTGGTGTCATTAGCAAATGTAATTTTAGGAATTGGTTTTAGTGCGTTAGTTGGTTTTGTTATCTTTTACGCGGCAGCAATATCCTCCATTGAAATGCATATGCTGTGGACGCGTTTAGATAAAAATTGTAACGGTGAGCAGTGTGAACAATAAAATTATCAGAGCTAAAGACTTAGGGTTAGCAAGTTGTCATATATGTGATTTAGTCGTTAAACTTGATGATAATAAGACAGCGAATTGTCCACGTTGTAATTCAAAAATACATTATAGAAAACACGATAGTATTAACAGGGCATGGGCTTTTTTAATTAGTGCATTTATTATGTATATACCGGCAAATACAGAAGCCATTATGGTTACAGGTGCTCTAGGGCAGGAAAATGCCGATACGATAATAAGCGGTATATTTTATTTTTTAGCTCATGGGGACTGGCCATTGGCACTTGTTATTTTTTCGGCCAGCGTATTGTTGCCATTATTGAAAATGATTTCAATTGGTTATTTATTGATAATGGTGCATCGAGGTAGTGAATTAAGAAAAAAGGAAAAAACACGTTTATACGTGATTGCCGAGGTAATAGGCAAATGGTCAATGGTTGATGTATTTGTTGTTGCATTACTGACTTCTTTGATTCAATTAGGGGAATTAAGTTATATAACACCGGGCCCCGCCGGGTTAGCGTTTGCTGCAATGGTAATATTAACTATGTTTTCAGCTATGGCATATGATCCCAGATTATTATGGGATAAGTCGGAAGAAGATTAATGACAGAAAAAAAATCCACAGCAATTTCAGATGAAATTCCTGAAGCAAATTTAAAAACAAGAGAAAAATCTATTTCGCCTGTCTGGGTGATACCGATAGTTGCCGCGTTAATGGGTGGGTGGTTAGTCTTTAAAGGGGCAATTGAAGAAAATGTTTTTGTCGAGGTTACGTTCAAAAGTGCAGCAGGTCTTGAGGCCGGAAAAACCCCCGTCAAATTACGTAATGTAAAAGTTGGAGAGTTGACTGAAGTTAAATTTTCAGAAGATTTATCCCAGGTAATTGTAGTAATGGAGTTAACAGGTGTTTCGAGGGAAAGGTTAACGGATACTACACAGTTCTGGGTGGTAAAACCACGGGTTGGGGTAGAAGGCGTAAGTGGGCTGGATACTTTGTTGAGCGGTGCGTTTATTGAACTTGATCCGGGTGAAGGTGGCAAACCTGTTAAGAAATTTACGGGTCTGGAATCACCGCAAATTTATCAACTTGGCAATCCGGGTACAAAGTATCTTTTAAAATCTGACAAGCTTGGTTCCTTAAGCAGAGGCTCACCAGTAAAGTATAGAGGCATAGATGTAGGCAGTGTTACCCGGTATACGCTGGTTGATGATCATAGCCATATTGAAATAGAAGTTTTTATAGAGGCACCGCACGACAAATTTGTTACAGACTATTCTCGTTTCTGGAATGTGTCAGGATTAAATATTGAGTTGGGAGCTAAAGGTTTTGACTTTAATATGGAGTCAGTTAGTTCATTGCTGGCAGGTGGCATTGCATTTACCAATGCTAACGCACCAGATGAGAGCGCACAGGCAATAGAAAATAATCTTTATACTCTGCATAAAAAGGAAGAGCCAGAAATAGAAGAAATATTAACATTTGGCGCGCCCATGAAGCTTTACTTTGAGGAAGGTGTAAGTGGACTTTCGGTCGGTGCACCTGTTGAATATAAAGGAATACGACTAGGTACGGTTGTTGAAGTCGGTGTAGAAACAAATAAAGATGAAAATAATATTATTACTTTTGCAATGATCGATATTGAACCTGAGCGTTTGCCTGCTAAAGCGATTAATGAAAACCTGAGTCATAAAGAGCGTATAAAAAATGTTTATCAATATTTTGAGCATATGGTTAAACAAGGTATGCGAGCACAACTAAAAAGCAATATATTAACCGGTCAGTCATTAATTGTTTTAGATGTGTTTACTGAAGATGATAAAAAGCGTATTGAGTTTAAAGCTGATTTTGTCGTTGTACCTACGGTTCCAGAAACGGTAACAGGAATTATAAAGCAGGTTAATGAATTGTTGGCTAGATTAAAATCATTACCGGTTGAAAGCATAGGTAATAATTTAGATGAGGCGACTGAAAACATGAATAGCTTAATACAATCATTAAATGTGGAAGAAGGTGGTATGACCGGGGTACAGGTTAATGAAACAATGAACGAGTTAAGTAAAGCGGCACGCTCGATTCGTGTCATGTCAGAATATCTTGAACGGCATCCTGAAGCGCTTATAAAAGGTAAGACTAAATAATAAACCGGGTGAAAAATATGTTTAAAATTTTTATGATTATGAGTGTTTTATTATTGTCGGCATGTGGCACATCACCTAAAACAAATTTTTATATGTTAAGTTCGGAGCGTGATGTAGAAAGCTATACGCAAGACAGTGTTTCCGTCGGCGTATGGAAAGTAAATTTACCTGATTTAATTGACCGCCCTGAAATAGTCACTCGCACGGGTGTTTATACAATTGAGCTTGCTGATTTTCATCGATGGGCTGGTGGATTAGAAAGTAATGTAAGTCTGTTGGTTGCCGATGAGTTGTCGCATAATCTAAAAACGGGGCATGTGGATGTGTCTCCCTGGTCATCATATCGAAAATTTGACTATCAAGTTAAAGTACATGTAAGAAAATTTGATGGTGAGTTAGGTGGTGAGAGCATACTTGAAGGTGCGTATATAGTTTTAAATGGAAAGGGCAATAAAAAAATACTGGAGAATACATTTACATTTAAGGAAAAATTAAAAGGAACTAAATACAGCGATATGGCAGAGGCAATGAGTAATCTGGTTATTCAATTGGCAGAAAAAATTTCTAGTAGTATTTCTAAACTGAACAAAACCAGATCAGAATAATAATTTTATAAAAATTACTCTGATTTGGCTTCCCTGCCCAGTAAATCATGTACTGCATCTTTAGGGTCTTTGCCTTCATATAAAACTTTATAAGCCTGCTCAATTATGGGCATATCGACTTTATACTTCTGTGCCAGTAACCAGGCTTCTTTAGCTGTTTTAACGCCTTCAACAGCCTGGCCAATTCTTTCTCTAGCCTCTTCAATGCTTAGGCCTTCTGCGAGAGCTAAACCCATTCGACGATTGCGTGACTGATTATCAGTACAGGTGAGGACAAGATCACCCATGCCCGCGAGACCCATAAACGTTTCTGCATGAGCTCCCATAGCTATGCCCAGGCGCATAATTTCATTCAGACCCCGGGTGATAAGAGCGGCTCTTGTATTTGAGCCAAAACCTAGTCCATCTGCAATGCCTGCAGCGATAGCAAGTACATTTTTAAGCGAGCCACCCAGTTCGACACCTATCATATCTTCAGATGTATAAACCCGAAAATTACCATAATGTAAAAAGCTGGCGACTTCATCAGCTATGGCATGGCTACTGGCTGCAACGGTGACTGCGGTAGGTAAATTATTAGCCACTTCAAGCGCGAATGTCGGACCAGAAATGACAGCTGTAGATTTGCAGTCTGGTATTTCTTCTGCAACTACCTCATGTACTGGTTTTGCACTACCTTCTTCAAGGCCCTTAGTCGCCCAGACAATATGCTGCTCAGGGCGTATCCATTGTTTGGTTTTTTGTAGGAAACCACGCACTGCATGGCTTGGAATAGCAATGAGTAAGGTATCAGAATCACATATAGTTTGTTCAAGCTGGTCACTGAATTTTAGTGACATGGGAAGCGTTATATCAGGTAAATATTTCTGATTGCGATGAGTTAACTGCATATTCTTCACATGCTCGGGATTGATGTCCCATAACACTACATTATGTTTTGCACGAGCGACCTGAGTAGCTAGAGCTGTTCCCCAGGAGCCACCGCCGAGTACGGCGATTTTCCTGTTTGAGGAATCTTTGCCTGACATAAGTTCTTAGTGAGCAGTTTCAGCTGGTGTTTCTTGCTTCGCCTGTTGCTGTTGCTGGTGCTGCATATATAATGCGTTAAAGTTAACAGGTGAAAGTAGCATTTGAGGAAAGCCACCTTTTGATACTAAATCTGAAATGGCTTCACGGGCATATGGAAATAAAGTTTCAGGGCAATAAGCGCCTAACATGCCACCAAGTTGTTCCTGTTCGAAACCAACCATTTGAAAAATACCAGATTGTTTTACTTCGACGAGAAAAGCCGTTTTTTCAAGCTGTTTAGCTGTAACGGTAACGGTCAGTGTAACTTCATGAAGGCCTTCGTTAATGGTTTTTGCTTCGGTATTAATTTGCACATTAACTTCTGGTTTCCATTCACCTTCATTAAACACAGCGGGTGCATTAGGTGATTCGAATGATACATCTTTTATGAATATTTTCTGGATTGAAAATTGTTGCTGCGCTGCTTGTTCGCTCATTGTAATAACCTAAATTAATTATTTTAATATTGTTGTATTGATAGTTTAAACGAATAGATGGCTCTTTAATTAGATAATTCAACTATCCGTAATGAATTAGTTTGCTGAGAATACCATTAAAGGGAGAGAGCTGCGAATTTAAAAGTTAAGAATGTTAAGGTTTTATTGTTTGTTCAAAAGCGAGGCTTCATTTGAGCGTGCCAATAAGTAAACAGACCTTAATATTGAAAGGTCTGTTACAGGCTGCAAAGGTACAGGTGACAAAAACTCGCTTATAAAGGTTAAATTAGCCTGCAGCGATAAGAGGGTCTAACTCGCCTTTGTCATCTAGCGCAGCCATATCGTCATATCCACCTACATGAGTATCACCGATAAAGATCTGAGGTACGCTAGTTTGACCGGCACGTTGCTCCATTTCCTGGCGTATTTCCTGGCCGTCATTTACATTAATCATAGTAAACTCGACGTTTTTGCTTTTAAGTAGTTGCTTGGCCCAACCGCAATAGGGGCAGAAGGGGGCGTAATAAACAGTAATATTGGCTTGTGACATGGATACTTCTTTAAAGTTGAAATTATTTTTTAGTTACAGGTAAATTTGCGTTAGACCAGCTCATAATGCCGCCAGCAAGGTTGCTAACATTTTCAAAACCCTGCTTATTAAGAGTGCGACAAGCACTATTTGAGCGACTGCCGGATCTGCAATAGGCCAGTATTTGTTTGCTTTTGTACTTATCAAGCTCGGTTAGGCGCTTGACGAGTGAATTCATTGGGATATGGATCGAGTCACGAATATGCCCCGTATTGTATTCATTGCTTTCACGAACGTCTAATACAACAACATCACTATCATTCATTAAACGAACTGCTTCATTTACATTAAGTTGTTGAATATTAGTAAGTTTTAAGCCTATTTCAGTTTTAATAATCAGTGCCGTAATAACCGCTAATGCAGATACAAGCATAAGATTATTAGTGGCAAACTCGATGAGTTGAGCCATTTTTCTACTCCAGTAAAGCATGAAGCCTCCGACTACGAGTAGTAGTCAGAGGCTGATAAATAAATATTAAGCTATTTTAAAAAGCTTATATGTCGTTAATCATCTAATAAGCGTTGAGAACAGAATACTTCCTGCATCATGCCAATAAGACGTAATGTTCTAGCATCACCAACGCGATAAAACACGCGGTTAGCGTCTTTACGAGAAGCAAGAATGCCTTTATCACGTAATATTGCAAGGTGCTGGGATATATTGCTTTGTGATGTACCTACATTATCAACAATATCCTGCACGCTTACTTCCTGATCTTGTAAAGTGCACAGTATTTTTAAACGCAATGGGTGTGACATTGCTTTTAATGAGCGAGAAGCACGATCGATATCTTCCTCTCTGGTCATTAATTGTGTCGTTTCTTCAATATTTGCAACCATTTGATACCTTCCCGCTAAAATTGCTTTCGCTAATATTAGTAATCTACCATAAAATGATACATACTTTTTAACTAAATTAAATCATCATATCCAGTGTTTTTTTATTAAGATAGGACTTTATGATGAACCGTTTAACAGTAAACACTAAAATACAGCTGTATTCAACAATATGCATAGATTTAATAAACTGAAAATACGCTTTTTATTAAGCTTTATATTAGCCATGCCTTTTGCTGTTAATGCCGAAACAGCCTCTGACTACCAGCAAAGGCTAGATAGTATTCGCGATAAAATCACTAATGTGCTCTCAGCCTTAAGCCAGAATAAAGATCAACGCGACTCAGTACGAACACAATTAAGGAAACTGGAAGTAAAAATAGCGCTAAGTGCTAAAAAGTTGAAAAAAACCAAAAGAAAACATAAAAAATCAGCAAAAAAATTAAAATTATCACGCATTGAACTAAAAAAACTAAAGCGAGACCTATCTAAGCAACGCAGTATACTGGGTGAGCAATTGAGATCGGCGTATGCGATGGGGCAACAGCCGCAGCTAAAAATGTTGTTAAATCAGCAAGATCCGACAGAGATGGGGCGTGCAATGGTTTATTACACGTACCTGAACAGGGCCCGGGGCAAAGAAATAGAAACATTCGTATTAAGTATAGAAAAGCAAAGAAAGTTAGAAGCAAGTATAGAAAAAACCACTCAAAACTTGTCCGTTCTAGTTACAGCGAAGAAAAATGAGAAAAAACAATTAGCTAAACACCGAGGCAAACGTAAGAAAATTCTTGCACGACTAAATAAAGACATAGACAGTCAGCAACTGACTTTAAATGATTTGCAAACAAGCAGAGGTCGAATAGAAGACTTACTAATGTCTCTGGGTGAATTGCTGGCTGATATCCCCGCTGAAGCACTCAATCAAAAACCATTTGGACAATTAAGGGGTAAGTTGCCCTGGCCTGTTAAAGGTAATTTTCGTGCAAAATATGGAACCTCACGGTCACAAGGCGATCTGAAGTGGAATGGCGTCATTATTAAAGCGGACTATGACACACAGGTTCGAGCCGTCACCCATGGGCGGGTGGCTTTTGCAGACTGGTTACAGGGGTATGGATTTATAACCATTATTGACCATAATGATGGTTATATGAGTTTATATGGCTACACTCAGGAGTTATATAAACAGGTTGGTGACTGGGTTGAGGCAAGCGAGGTTATCGCAACAGTGGGTGATAGCGGTGGTCAACTGACCTCAGGATTATATTTTGAAATAAGAAAACAGGGAAAACCTATCAACCCTGTAAAGTGGTGTTCCAGCAGTATTCAGCATTTAGCATTGCAAGATAATTAACAAATCATCTTTAATATTCAGGATGAATTTAAATCAGGAGTAGTTTCATGGAACAAAATCGACTAAAAGTCGTCGCTATAGCTGTTTTTCTAAGCTTTTCAGTGGTTAGCGGTATTAATATTAGTAATGCAGAGACGGTTGAACCGAATAAAGATGAAACCCTTCAGAAAAGCCTGCCTCTTGAGCAATTACGCAATTTCTCAGATATTTTTGCACGTATAAAAACGGATTATGTAGAACAGGTAGGAGATAAAGAGCTACTTGAAAACGCTATTCGCGGGATGCTCTCTGGTCTTGACCCCCACTCTACTTACTTAGATCCTGAAGAATATAAAGAATTAAAAATAGGTACAACTGGACAGTTTGGCGGACTGGGTATTCAGGTTGGAATGGAAGATGGTTTTGTTAAAGTTATATCGCCTATTGATGATACCCCTGCTTATAAAGCCGGTATAAAAGCAGGTGATTTAATTATCAGGCTTAATGATAAATCTGTAAAAGACATGAGTCTTAATGATGCAGTTAAGGTGATGCGAGGTAAACCCGGATCGACAATTGAATTAAGCGTAGTTAGAGAAGGTAACGACGAACCAATAAAATTTAAATTAAAACGAGCAATAATAAAAGTAAAAAGTGTAAAAAGCCATTTGCTAGAGCCTGGGTTTGGTTATGTAAGAGTTAGCACGTTTCAGTCGAAAACAGCTCGACACTTAAAAGATGCTATTAATCGTCTGGCGGAAAAAAATGAAGCACCGTTAAATGGGTTAGTTGTTGACTTGCGTAATAATCCTGGTGGTGTTTTAAATGCAGCAGCAGATGTTTCAGATTTATTTATTGAAAAAGGTAAGCTGGTTTATACCAAAGGCAGGACAGAAGATTCATATTTTGAATTTAATGCACGCCCAGGGGATATTATTAAAAATTCACCTATGGTTGTTTTAATAAATGGCGGTTCAGCGTCAGCATCAGAAATAGTTGCCGGTGCATTACAGGATCATAAACGAGCTGTAATAATGGGTGAAAAATCATTTGGAAAAGGCTCGGTACAAACGATACAGGAATTAAGAAATGGAGGGGCGGTTAAGTTTACTACTGCCAGGTATTTCACGCCTAATGGTCGTTCAATTCAAGCTGAGGGTATAGTGCCAGATATTATATTAGAAAATATGCAGATGACATCTACAGGAAAAAATGCTGTTAAGCAGATAAAAGAATCAGATTTGTCAGGCCATATAAGTAATCCAAATGGTAAGGTAAAAGACTCTAAAAAAGACAAAAAGAATGAAGATCAGATGGCTGAAAAATTACAGAAAGATTACAAAATTCACGAAGCTTTAAACTTACTTAAGGGCATGCATATACTGTCTTCAAGTAATGAAAAGTGATTTAACAAAATAACTGTGGAGAAGTGAAATGACAAGTGTACTGGTTCCATTAGCTCAGGGGTGTGAAGAACTTGAAGCAATTACCATTACAGATTTATTAACTCGTGCAGGAATGGAGGTAGTTACTGCGGGTTTAGACGATCAACCAGTCATTGCGTCTCGTGGTATTTGTATTATACCGCAAACCAGTATTGAAAAAGTGGCGGAAAAAGAATTTGATCTGATGGTGTTGCCAGGTGGACTGCCTGGCGCAGATCATTTACGAGATAATAAAACCGTACAGAAAATAATAAAAAATCAAGCCCAAAATAACAGGTATCTTGCAGCAATCTGTGCCGCTCCCAAAGCACTAGCTGAGGCAGGCGTGCTTGATAATAAAACGTCAACCTGTTATCCAGGCGCATTAAACGAAAGCAATTTGCAAAATACAAAATTAACTAATAATGCGGTTGAAATTGATGGAAAAATTATCACATCGAGAGGTCCGGGTACCGCAATGGATTTTGCATTAACGTTAATAGAAATGTTAGAAGGTAAAAACAAAAGAGATGAAGTGGAAAAAGGGCTAGTTAGATAAATAAGTCAAGGAAGAGGTAGATTGAGTTTATTTTCAATCTACCTGAAGTCGTGTTTACGGTCTAAGGTATGAATATCCTGCTTCCTGTAGTTCAAGTATTCTTAATGCGCCAGTTCTTACGCGCTTCATACCCTCTAGTAGATCAGGTTCTTTCCCCGTTTTCTTTGCAATGGACTTAAGTGTTCCTTCACAAACACTAAATTCTACACCTCTTGATTGCAGTTTTTTTATTCGTTTGGCAAATACGCTCTCTGATTTTACCATTGACAGTCCGGGGCCATAAATAACCACCTCAACATTAACATTGTTATTGCCAAGCTGGCTCTTGAGATTACCTGCATTAATTAATCCCATTTTATGTGTAACTTTATTTTTAGAGTTTATTTGTATAACCATTTTATGGTCCGCAGCAGATGCTAGCGGTGATAAGCCAGTAAGGCATAAGAAGAAAGTAATTAGAATGAATTTAGTTTTTACGGAGTACGGATTCATTTTCCTGCGCCTTTTAGAGTCGTTAAATTTAAAGTTTAGAAGTATGAGAGCGAGCTTAATCGCATTCAGGCTCTTCTTCTTCAGGTTGAGGTTCCGCTGGATCAGCAGTTGTAGAGCTGTCATCCGACATAGCAATTGATGGAATGGACAAGCAACTCAAACTGAATAATGTAAACAAAAAAGCAGATAACCACTTTCGTATGGGATCTTTCATTGAACTTTCTCCATTTATTATGGGTTACAGAAACCTGATTTTCTGAGTTTAGATTATAAAAATGCTGTTTGCAGGAATAATTTGAAAGCGTTGACTAAAGATTGTTCTGGCGTCTCCACTCATATAAGAAGACTATTAAAGCGTGGCTTATATTCATTGATCCATTTAAGCCATACATTGGTAAATGGAACGTATTATCACAAAGGGCGAGAACCTCCTCTCTAATTCCAGTCGACTCATGACCTATTAATATTGCATCACAAGGAGAAATATCGCTATGAAAAGCATTGGATGAAGAGCTGGTTATTTCAAGAGCAAATAAATTTGTAAAACGAGTTCGGTATTCATTAAATTCAGCAAGAGACATTTTTTCGAATTTGATAAATTTATCAGCACTACGAGCCAGTTTGGTGATTTTGTTGTTTTTAAGGTCCATCTGACTATCCAGTAATATAATTCCTTTGCTACCTATGGCATCTGCGACGCGTAAAATAGAACCAAGATTATCAGGTGTTTTTAAACCATCGCAGATTATATGCGGAGCATTGAATTCGTGTTTATCGATTTGACGTTTATAAAGTTCATTGCCATCTAGTTGTATGTTGTGTGTCATATGGAGCCACTATAAAATTGATAAGAACAAATAACCAAACGTTGTCAAATGAATAATATTAATCGTTATTGTCAGATGTTTTTTGCCAGCTTTGTAGCTTTCGCCATAAAGTTGATTTATTAATACCAAGTAATGAGGCGGTTTGTTCTTTATTTCCGTTACATTTATCAAGTATTTTAATTATGTAACGTTTCTCTAATGCCTCAAGTGTGGGCGAGTCTGCATCAATACCCTCTCCCGAATCACTTCCAATTAACACCTGGTCGATACTTAAAATGGGGCCATCAGAAAGGGCGATATGTCTCTCTACCAGATTGCGAAGTTCTCGGATATTTCCCGGCCAGCTGTAAGATTTTAATTTATCCATTGACGCTCGATCAAAATGTTTAATATCTCGTTGATAACGTTCTTTGAATTCATTAATGAAATGATTAATTAGTAGCTCAAGATCTTCGTCCCTTTCCCGTAATGGTGGCATGATAATTTTAACAACATTAAGACGGTGATATAAATCATGCCTGAACTGACCTGCAGTTATCATTTCCTCAATGTTTCGATTTGTTGCAACTACGAAACGTACATCAATACTTATAGGTGTTATTCCGCCTACGCGTGTAATTGTTTGTGCCTGAACAGCGCGCATCAGTTTCATTTGCATAGTATCGGATATGTTGCATATTTCATCGAGAAAAATAGTGCCGCCACTAGCGACCTCAAGTAAACCCTGTTTGGTATGTGTGGCGCCTGTGAATGCCCCCTTTTCATGTCCGAATAATTCACTTTCTAACAAAGTATCTGTAAGTGAGCCGCAGTCAATAACTATAAAAGGTTGATCTGCAAAAACTGAATGATTATGTAGAGCGTGAGCAACAAGTTCTTTACCGGTTCCTGATTCACCTTCAATAATAACATTGCAGCGAATGTCAGATATCTTATCTATAATTTCATAAATTTTTGAAAGCGCAGCTGAGTGGCCTATCATACCAAACTGATCTTGTTTGTCTTTAATACCAGGCCGATTGAGTTTTTCGGTTTTTCGATCTTCAGATTTCTTAAGTACCTGATCAACCTGCTCTAAAAGCTCATCTGCATCATAAGGCTTTTTAATGAAATCTGTTGCGCCAAGGCGTAACGCTTTTATAGCGTTATCTTCAGTAGAAAATCCAGTAATCATAATCACAGGTACTTCAATATCAGTCTGTCGAATAGCTTCAAGTAATTCTAATCCTGACATGCCGGGCATGCTTAAATCAGTTATAACCAGATGGCTGCCATTCTCACGAATATCTTTTAATGCTTCTATTGGATTTTTAAATATAAGAATGTCATATTCTTTATTACGGGCGAATCGCCTGAATAAGTCACCTGCGGCCGGGTCATCGTCTATAAAGTGTACGTGTTTATTCATTGTGTTATCAAATCTGATTAGTGTTTAATGTTAGAGGCATTTCCATAACAGCATTTACGCCGCCACGCTCGTTATTTTCCAGCTTAAGGCTTCCATTATGAAACTGCATAATTCCAATGCTAATGGATAAACCAAGGCCACTGCCCTCGCCTACATTTTTAGTAGTAAAAAATGGATCGAATAGTTTGTCTTTTATAGCACTTTCGATACCCGTGCCAGGATCGGAAACAGTAATAAAAATTTTCGAATTATTAGTGTGCGCACTAATAATGATTTCATCGTTTGCTTTACTTGCATGAATCGCATTCATTAATAAATTTATAAAAACCTGTTGAAGCTGGTTGCGGTCGCCTCTAATAGATAAATCGGGATGCTCATCTAATTTAAGAGTAATATTAAATTTTTGTGCCTGTGCATGAGCAAGTAGTATTGTATCTTTAAGCCAAACATGTAAATCAAAGTCAACATATTCAGGTGGTACCTGGCGAGCAAAATTTAATATACCTTTAACGATTGTTACTGCGCGTTGAGCCTCATTTCTCAAGCCTTTTATGTCGTCATTCAGTTCTTTGTTATCCTGAGGTAAATCACGTTCAATTAAAGTTGTGTAAGACAGAATATTAGTCAGTGGGTTGTTGAGTTCATGCCCAATACCTGCGGCCATCTGGCCGATGCTAGCCAGTTTAGCATTTTGTAACATCATCTTTTCAGCGCTGTCCCTTTCTTTTTCAGTTTGTTCAAGGCTATCAACTAAATAGTGAAATGACTGATCAAGCTGCTTTAACTCATCAGCGCCTTTGGCGGCTTTCTTTGAAAATTTAGATTCACCATCAGCGTAACGTTTTAGTAGATCTGCAAAAAGTGTTATTGGTTCAGCGATATTTTTTGCACCTAAATTGGCGAGCATCAGGCTAATGGCCAATACCAGCCCGGCAACTGCAAGTAAACCAATGCGTATGCGCTGAAATGGTGCGGCGATATCATCATTATCTAATTCTAGAACCATAATCCAGCTTACCAGCTGGTTGTTGTAAGGATAAAATTCCTGAAAGTAGTAGCGTTGATTTTTTATACTATTTACAAAAGAGCCAAAACGTTGTGACTGAAAATTTTCCCAGTTTGTATCGCCTAGTATTCTATTGAGTTTGATATCTGGGTTAAGTGGTTGGCTAAATTTAATCTGTAATTCATCGCTGTAAAGGATAATGCCATGGCGTTGAGGTGTGTCAGGATTGTATTCTGCAACCGTCAGTTTGATATTGTTTGTGCGGGGCAAAGACTCAAGGATATGATCGAACTGATCGCCTAGTGCTCGTGCGGTTAAAAAGCCGATCACTTTTTTATCATCAAAAGAGACAGGCACAATTGAGTTCATAATTGATAACTCTTTGCCGCTAATATAATCGCGCTTACTAAGTGGCAGATTGCCATAAACCAGCTCATTTGCTTTTAACTGCCACATCCAGCTTAAAAAATCTGCATCTACCAGCTCTTCTTCAGCGAGGGGAAGATCGACAATGCCTTCGAAGAACGCCGGAATGAGTTTACCGAATCGAACTTTTATTAAGGCGTGCCCATCAATGTCCAGTACACGAACCGTATCCAGCCCAGGTACCGAGTGTTGAAACCCGGCAAGAAAATTATTTAATTTATCTACTTCTTCAAAATAGTTAATATGCAGGTCACCATCAGCTGCGGTCTGTAAAACAGGTGCAAATTGCTTCATAGCAGGTGAATTGGCTAGAGAGAGCATAACCTCCCTTTCATAGGTAAGGCGAAATTCCAGCTCTTTGGAGATGTTTTCCATATTAATATAGATGTCGCTATCAATATTTTTAAGGTATACCTGCTCACTATAGGCGGTAATGCCCAGAATCAATGCCGTGAGTGGCAATATTGTGGCTAGAGAAACCCAAAGAAAAATGCTGCTTTTTAGACGCATATAATAGGATAATGTACCAGTTGAATGTAATGGTAGAGTATAGCAATGGCTTTAAGACGAATCAGTGCTTTATTTTTAGTAATTTTATTTATATCAGGTTTTAGTGGCTGTGGAAAAATCGGCCCCTTGTATTTACCGGATGAATCTCAGGCACCTAAAGAAGAGCCTGCACAGAAAATAACGGTAGATAAGCCTGTAAATAAGCAAGAATAAACAGGCATCCCCTGTTCGTAATAACTTTTTAATGTAAGAAATATTTTATGGATCATTTTGAGTATAGAAATAACCAGCTTTTTGCTGAAGATGTAAATTTAACAGAATTGGCCAAAGAGCATGGTACACCTGCGTATGTCTATTCACGTGCAACTTTTGAGCGACACTGGAAGGCATTTGATAAGGCGTTCGGCAAGCACCCGCACCTGATTTGTTATGCCGTTAAGGCGAACTCAAATTTGGGCGTTTTAAATCTGTTGGCAGCTTTAGGTTCGGGGTTTGATATAGTCTCTATTGGTGAGCTGGAGCGTGTTTTAAGAGCGGGCGGAGATGCTTCGAAAGTTGTGTTTTCAGGCGTCGGTAAAAAGCCGGATGAAATAACGCGAGCTTTAGAAGCAGGTATTCATTGTTTTAATGTGGAATCTGAAGCCGAATTACAGGTTATTAACGATATTGCAGCTGAAATGGGAAAAGTAGCGCCGATTTCTATTCGCGTAAACCCTAATGTAGACGCCAAAACTCATCCGTATATTTCTACAGGTTTGAAAGAAAATAAGTTTGGTATTGCACATGAACAGGCTCTGGCGGTTTATCAACAGGCTAATGCCATGCAAAATATTGCGGTGCATGGCATTGATTGCCATATCGGTTCACAGCTAACAGAGATAGAGCCTTTTGTTGATGCATTGAAACGAGTTTTGGAACTGGTTGATCAATTAAAAGAGAATGGCATTGAGTTGCAACATCTCGATTTAGGCGGTGGTCTGGGCATTCGTTATCAGAATGAAACACCTCCCAAACCAGCGGAACAAATTGCCGCGTTGTTAGAAGGCCTGGGTGATAGAAAGGTTAAAATATTAATAGAGCCGGGCCGTGCAATAGCTGGAAATGCAGGTGTATTGTTAACGGAGGTTTTATATTTAAAGCATTCTGAGGCGAAAAATTTTGCCATAATCGATGCTGCAATGAATGACCTTATGCGCCCTGCTTTATACAGTGCATGGCAGGAAATTGTGGCGCTACAGCCACGTGACGGTGAATCAAGAGTTTATGATCTGGTAGGACCGGTTTGTGAAACAGGTGATTTTTTAGGCAAAGATCGAAAGCTAAACCTACAGGCAGGTGATGTTTTAGCTGTGAAATCAGCCGGGGCATATGGTTATAGTATGAGTTCTAATTATAACTCTCGACCACGCGCTGTAGAGATCATCGTGGATGGTAAAAATGCTCATGTGGTGCGCAAGCGAGAAACAATGGAGCAATTACTGGCAGGCGAGTCAATACTGCCATAGTTTTTAACTTCAAATTATAGAAGGCGCTCGCAAGGGCCGCCTGGCCTTTAAGTTGGCCCCAGCCTGTATATGTTTCACAAATTTAATCATTTTATTTATTTAAAAGCGATTTAGCTAAATTATGCTATAAGTTGTCATGTGAGCGCATTTTAGTTCATGACATGTCACAAACCTGCCAATGTCATGACTTTTCATGATGTTCATAAGAAATAGCGTGGTTTGTTAGATGTTTATAGATTACTAACTCATTGAATTAATTAAAAATTATGCCTTGATTCGAATTGGCATAGTGCCTGCTATAACATTTATGAGGAAATATGCTAATTCTCGTTAAGATGTTGTTAGTTGTACATATTTAATATATTTTTAACTAAATCTTAATTGGGTAATCAGGTATCTATAATCATTCTAGAGAAATAAAATGAAGCTATTACTAAAGTCGTTACTGGTTATGTTGTTTTTGCTGTCTTTTTCCATTCAGGCAGCTGAACCTGTTGAAAATCCTGATGAGTCAGGTGAAGAGCAGGAACCAGAGTGCGATTAATCTAAATATAATTATATAAAAATAAACAATTGGAGTCTTAAACTATGAAAATGAAAACCCTGCTATCTACTGCTGTTCTTACATTAAGCATGTCTAGCACGGCTGTTATTGCCGGTGATTTAAAAGTTAAAATCACCCGTGATATTGCCAGTGTTGATGTAATGCATAACGGTAAAAAGGTAACGATTCAACGTAATCAGAATAATAAAAATAATGTTGATCCGCGTTTTGCGAAAACATCACGCAACTGCCCTCCTTTCTGCATTAACCCAATGGTTTTGGCTCCCGGTGTAGAAACATTAGGTGAAGTAGAGGTTTTAGATTATCTGAAAAAAATGTCTGATGGTGACAAATCAATTCTAGTTGTTGATTCACGCACACCAAACTGGGTTAAGGCCGGTACTATTCCTGGTGCTAAAAATATTCCATGGACAAAGTTAAGTGTTAAAAAAGGTGCTGACCCATTATCGATTGCTGAAATTGTAACGGGTGAGTTTGGTGCGAGAGAAAAGGATGATGATTCATTTGATTATTCAAAGGCAAAAACACTAGTACTGTTCTGTAATGGTATGTGGTGTGGCCAGTCTCCTAACAATATTCGTACATTGTTAAAAATGGGTTACCCAGCAAATAAAATTAAATGGTACCGCGGTGGTATGCAGAACTGGGAAAACCTTGGTTTCACTACAGTTAAGTAATTTTATTTTTACTTAGTAACTGAAAAGGCCCTGTTAATACAGGGCCTTTTTTAATTGTCTTTTAAATGTCTATAAATAGTTCGTTCACTAACCCCGAGCATAAGTGCTGCCTGAGATCGGTGACCAGCACATTTTTGCAACGCATTTAATACATCTTCTTTTGTTAAACGGCTGGTGCCTGTGCGTTTAGCTGTTGGGCTATAACGTGAAGGGGTTTCCGCAATTGTTAATGTTTCCTGCTCATGTTCGAAAACAAGAAAATCAGACATAATTGGAGTGCCGGCAGCAAGAATTAATGCGCGTTCTAAAATGTTTCTAAGTTCACGAATATTGCCCGGATAATCGTAACTTAAAAGTTTTTCAATAACTTCTGGGGCAAGTGGTATTTGTGACTCACCCTCTTCCATTCGTTTTAAAAATGATTCTGCAAGTAAAGGAATGTCACCCTTACGCTCTCGTAGGGGCGGTAAATTAACTGGGAAAGCACATAAACGATAATATAAATCTTCTCGAAATGTTTTATCTTTTAACATTTGTTGTGGTTCACGATTAGTTGCTGCAATGATACGCACATCAACATCTATATAATCATTTCCACCAAGACGACGAATCGTGCCTGTTTCTAAAACACGTAATAGTTTTGTTTGTAGGTGTAAAGGTAATTCGCCGATTTCGTCTATAAATAAAGTTCCCTGGTCAGCGGCTTCAAATAAACCAATTTTGCGTTTATTGGCACCGGTAAATGCACCCTTTTCATGACCGAATAATTCGCTTTCAATCATGTTTTCACCTAATACACCACAATCAACAACCACAAAATTTTGTTTAGCCCGGCTGGAATTCTGATGAACATAACGGGCAGCGCAATCTTTTCCTACACCGGATTCACCCAGCAATAAAACCGTTGATGAGGTAGGCGCAACGCGATATAAAATACTCATTAGGCGAAGTGCAGATTTAGATTTGCCCAGTAGAATCTCTTCGTTTTCAGGTTCTTCATTTACCGGTTGAATTGACTCGCCCATATAAAGTACATTTCCCTCTTCATCAAAAATGGGAGCAGCGGAAAGTTGTACGTGTTCTTCCTTATCGCAGTTGTAATGAATATGCATAACAGAGGTGGGTTTTCCTGTTAATACCACTTCCTCAAGTGGGCAATGTTCACCATTCTGGCTGCAGGGTCTGTCAATACCATGTGATACTTCGTAACAGTGTTTGCCAACAATGTCGTTCTGACCGTAGTGGTCACGATATTTTTGATTGGCCGCAACGATTTGAAATTGTCTGTCAATAACTACAAAGGGGTCGGGGAATAAACTAATTAGGCTTTCACAGCTAGGCTTTTTGGGTGATTGGCTCATCAGGTGAGGCTCCTGTGTCATGACATTTAGTGACAATATGATACTAATTAAGGTTAATGTCAAAGTTTGCATACTGCCGTTTGTCTACAATACATTAATAGAAAATAATGCCGTAAGGAGAAATACATACCTTGATAATCAAAAACAGGTTAAATTTTTTAGCGGTTAGTCATGTTAAACTCGATTCATGGAAATGAAATTCACTAAAATGCATGGTCTCGGTAATGATTTTGTTGTTATCGACGCTATAAATCAGTCTATTAATCTGACATCAGAGCAAATTCGCTTTATTGCTAATCGACGACTGGGCGTTGGCTGTGACCAGCTTTTGATGGTTGAACCGCCGATAACTCAGGAAGCTGAGTTTCGTTACCGTATTTTTAATGCTGATGGTGGAGAAGTAGAGCAGTGTGGTAATGGGGCCAGGTGTTTTGCCCGATTTGTTGTAGAAAAAGGACTGACTAAAAATAAAAATATTCCTGTTGAAACGAATAGTGGTTTGATTGTGCTTGCATTAGAAAAAAATGGCGAGGTGACAGTCAATATGGGTGTGCCTGTATTTGAACCGGCCAGACTGCCTTTTACAGCAGATGCTGTTTCTACATTATATGGATTAGAAACCAGCAGGGGTGAGTTAGGTATATCGGCTGTTTCAATGGGTAACCCCCATGCGGTACTTGAAGTTGAAAATGTGGAGAAAGCAGCAGTAGAAATTTTGGGCCCGGAGATTGAAAGCCATAAGCGATTCCCGGAAAGGGTGAATGTGGGCTTTATGCAGATTATCTCTCCTGATTTAATTAAACTCAGGGTATTTGAGCGAGGTGCAGGGGAAACTCAGGCCTGTGGAACAGGTGCATGCGCAGCTGTCGCAGCCGGCAGGGAGCTTGGCAAATTGGCGGAAAGCGTAAAAGTCAGTTTACCCGGAGGCGAGCTTGTTATACGCTGGGCCGGAGAAAATGAACCACTATATATGACTGGGCCTGCAACCCACGTGTTTGAAGGAAGAATATCGTTGTGACAAATCAGGTAAATAATAAGGCGGAAAAATCAGAAGAAATGGAACTGCCAGAAGAGCAACAGGTAGTGGACTATTTAATGGAAAATCCAGATTTTTTTCTGGCACATTCTCCTTTATTAAACGACCTTGAAATACCCCATGAGTCAGGTACCGCTGTATCACTAGTTGAGCGTCAGGTATCCGTCTTAAGAGAAAAAAATAGTCATTTTGAAGAAAAACTGCGAGATATGGTTGATGCGGTTCATGATAACCAGCGATTACATGTGAGTTTGCATCGTTTGGCGGTTAACTTGTTTGATGCGTCCAGCCTGGACGATATTTTAGGTGTTGTTGATGATGAGTTACGTCATAAACTCGGTACCGATCATGTGTTCTTCCGTTTATACAATGAAGATATGGTGGCTGGTGATGGCGGCCAGGGGCATACCTACGTAGAAAAAGACGATGAGGTATTACAGACATTTTCAACATTGATAGAAAAAAACAGAATTCAATGTGGTCATTTTACGGATGAGCAAATTAGTCAGCTGTTTTTTGATGAGGCCGCTGATGTGGCATCTGCAGCAATAATTCCCGTTTCAAATTCAGGTATTCATGGTTTGATCGCACTGGGCAGTAGTGATCCACAGCGTTATCATGCGGGTATGGGGACTGATTTCTTAAGTAGCCTGGCAGATTTAATTGGTGCTGCAATGCGCTCACAGGTGAAAAGTAAGCAACCTTAATACTATTGCTACTCAAAACCCTCACTAAAGTCACAAAGGATTAGTTGGATTTAAGCGAATGCCACAACAATCCAGTTTATTTCAAGCAGAGCTGATACTTTTCTATCAGTTTCTGCAATCTGAAAAACAGTTCTCAATTCATACGGTTACAAATTACCGGCGAGATATTTCACGTTTCATGTCATATATTGAAGGGCAATCATTGAGTGCATGGGAGCAGATCGATGAGCAGCATATTCGCCAATTTGTAAGTCAGGTCCATCGGCAGGGTCTGGGTGGAAAAAGCATACAGCGCTTATTGAGTGCATTGCGTCGCCTTTTTCGTTTTCTGCAGATTAATAAATATATCAGTAATAATCCGGCCACTCATATTACGGCACCAAAATCGGAAAAAAAACTACCCAATGTGATGCACCCACAACAGCTAGAGCATTTATTGCTTGCGCCTGATGATGAGGTATTGGCTAAAAACCCATTACTGGTTCGTGATTATGCCGTCCTTGAGCTGCTATATGCGGGTGGTTTGCGTTTGTCTGAGTTAATTGGTTTAAATCTGTCGGATATTAACTGGCACTCAAAACAGCTCAGGGTTTTGGGTAAAGGCGGTAAGGAGCGTTTTTGTCACTTCGGGAAATCTGCTGCCATAATGCTAGAAAAGTGGGCTAAATGTCGCGAATTGTTGATAAAAAACGATGAAAAAGCTGTTTTTGTTAGTAATAGAGGGTGCCGTATAAGTGCTTCCAGTATTCGTGTTCGAATGCAGAAGTTGTGTCGTGAAAAAGATATTAGCCAACAGGTTTATCCGCACCTGATGCGTCATTCGTTTGCATCCCATATGCTGGAGTCCTCACAGGATTTACGTGCGGTTCAGGAGTTACTGGGGCATGCGCATTTGAAAACGACTCAAATATACACCCATCTGGATTTTCAGCAGTTAGCTAAAACCTATGATGCGGCACACCCAAGAGCTACAAAGAGAACTCAAAAGAAAAAATAAGCGTTAGCCTTTCAGGTAAAACAATTCGAATAAGCGTGTGTTTTTACACCTTCTGCACTTGAAAAAGAGCTGATTAGCCTCATCTTAACTATCTTGCCTTTACCTTGATGGGAGTTTGTTTTGCAAACCACACTACACGGCACCACTATACTCTCGGTGCGAAGAAATAATGAAGTTGTAATCGGTGGCGATGGCCAGGTTAGTCTTGGTAATACAGTTATGAAACCGAACGCGGTAAAAGTACGCCGACTATTTAACGATAAAGTGCTTGTTGGTTTTGCGGGTGCTACAGCTGATGCTTTTACCTTGTTTGAAAGGTTTGAAGGGCAGCTTGAAAAACACAATGGCCAGTTAGTGCGATCGGCAGTTGAAATGGCCAAAGACTGGCGAACGGATCGTATGTTACGCAAGCTGGAAGCCATGATGATAGTAGCCAACGAAGAGGCATCATTAATTATCTCTGGTACAGGCGATGTTATCGATACTAAGGATGACCTGTTAGCCATTGGATCAGGTGGTTCATACGCGCAGTCAGCAGCAAGAGCGTTATTTGACAATACAGAATTGTCTGCTCGTGAAGTGGTAGAAAAGAGCCTGAATATTGCGGGTGATATTTGTATCTATACCAACCAGAATTTAACGTTAGAAGAAATTAAATACTAACTTTCATCGTAAGCTGGCCACTTATTTAAAAGGCGGCCAGCTTACTCAAATATACATCAGGTTAAAATTATGTCTGAAATGACACCAAGAGAAATAGTTCAGGAATTAGATAAACATATTGTTGGTCAGGCTGATGCAAAGCGCGCGGTTGCCATTGCACTGCGAAACCGCTGGCGTCGTCAGCAGGTCAGTGAGGATTTACGTAATGAAATCACGCCTAAAAATATATTAATGATTGGTCCGACCGGTGTGGGAAAAACTGAAATTGCACGTCGTTTAGCGAAACTGGCTAATGCACCATTTATCAAAGTTGAAGCAACTAAGTTCACCGAAGTTGGTTATGTTGGTCGTGAAGTAGACAGTATTGTTCGCGATCTTGTTGACATGTCGGTGAAAATGACCCGCGAACTAGAAATAGAAAAAGTCCGTCACAGGGCCGAATCTTCAGCGGAAGACCGTATATTGGATGCTTTACTACCACCTGCCAGGAATGAGTTTGGTGAGCCAGAAGTAACAGAGAATAATACGCGTAATAAATTTAGAGAAAAATTACGTAATGGAGATCTGGACGATAAGGAAATAGAAATAGAAGTAAAAGCAGAGCAGGTGGGCGTAGAAATTATGGCGCCACCGGGCATGGAAGAAATGACCAATCAGTTACAGGGCATGTTTCAGAACATGGGTAATGACAAGACTAAACAACGAAAGTTACGTATTGAAGACGCACGTAAAATTCTGATAGATGAAGAAGCCAGTAAAATGGTGAACGAAGATGAATTAAAACTCAGTGCGGTACAAAATGCTGAGCAAAATGGCATCGTTTTTATTGATGAAATAGATAAAGTATGTAAAAAAGGTGAAACCTCAGGGGCTGACGTCTCAAGAGAAGGGGTACAACGTGATTTGTTACCCCTTGTTGAAGGCTGCACCGTGAGCACCAAATACGGCATGGTTAAAACTGATCATATGTTATTCATTTCATCAGGTGCATTTCATGTTGCTAAACCTTCTGATTTAATTCCAGAATTACAGGGTAGATTGCCTATAAGAGTAGAGTTAAAAGCGTTAACAACGTCTGATTTCAAACGTATATTAACTGAGCCAGATGCCTCATTAACCGAACAATATAAAGCCCTGTTAGGCACAGAAGGTTATGAGCTGGCATTTACTGAATCAGGCATTGAGCAGATTGCACAGGTTGCCCATGACGTTAATGAGCGTACGGAAAATATTGGTGCGCGACGCATGCATACGGTAATGGAGAGGCTATTAGAAGAGGTTTCATTTGAAGCTGCTGATAGTACGGGTAAGTCATTATCAGTAGATGCGGGTTTTGTAGACAAAAACCTGGGTGAACTGGTTCAGGATGAAGACCTGAGTCGATATATTCTATAAAATGCAGAACCCGATCCTTAAGGGGGGAGAGCCCCCCTTAAGGCCTATAATTTTTTTAGTTTTTTCATGTAAAATACACCTTAATCCCCCCCCCAGGATACAAAATCGGGATACAAATTCATTCGGAGAATTAACATGGCAGACCCCAGGCCAACAAATATTAACCTGCATCAGAAATCTCACATTTTAGAAATTGAGTTTGATGACGGCAGCGAATTTAAATATAGCACTGAGTTTTTACGTGTTCACTCACCATCTGCAGAAGTGCGAGGCCATGGGCCGGGTGAAGAAACACTACAGATTGGTAAATCTGATGTAAACATCAATGCGATAGAGCCTGTTGGTGTATATGCTGTTAAACTGGTTTTTGATGATAATCATGACAGTGGTTTATATACCTGGTCATATTTATATGAGCTGGGTAAAAATTACGATTCAAAATGGCAGAATTATCTTCAGAGATTAAAAGAAGCGGGCCACAAGCACGTAGAATTGAACTAAGTTTAAAGAGACGTAACATGAGTGAAAATAAAACCCATTTTGGCTATCAACAAGTGCCCATTGGTGAAAAAGCAAAACGTGTAGCTGACGTTTTTCATTCTGTTGCGGATAATTACGACATAATGAATGACGTTATGTCATTTGGCGTGCATCGTTTATGGAAGCGTTTTACCTTAAGTCAGACTGGCCTTAAGTCAGGTCAGAAAGTTTTAGACCTGGCAGGCGGCACGGGCGACCTGGCAATGAAGATGTCAGCCATGGTTGGTGCATCTGGTCAGGTTGTGCTGTCTGATATTAATGGATCAATGTTACGACGGGGCCGCGAACGTTTAATAGACAACGGCATTGCCGGTAATGTTGAATATGTTCAGGCTAATGCAGAGTGTCTGCCTTTTGCAGATAATACCTTTGACTGCATTACCATCGCTTTTGGCTTACGAAATGTAACAGATAAAGATAAAGCGCTACGATCTATGTTACGAATATTAAAACCGGGTGGCCGTTTACTGGTGCTTGAGTTTTCAAAACCTGTGGCACCGGGTTTAGCACCAGTTTACGATACATATTCATTTAAATTGTTGCCACTAATGGGTAAGTACATAGCAAAAGATGAAGAAAGTTATCAGTATCTTGCCGAGTCGATACGTATGCACCCTGATCAGGATACATTAAAAGGCATGATGGAAGAGGCTGGTTTTAATAAAGTAAAATATCATAACCTGAGTGGCGGAATTGTTGCTTTGCATAAAGGTTATAAAGTATAAATAAAAATGGATTTTGATCAGGCGCTAACAGCAAGTATAGAATCTGCATTAAATCAATATTTATCACTTGATCCTCTCGCGTTATCACGCTTTTCTTCTCTTGAAGGCAAAATCATTGCCATAGAAATAAAAGGTCTAAATAAAACGTTGTGTTTATTTCCATCGGCAGATGGATTTATGATTTTGACTGATTTTGACGGTGAAGTAGATGCAACAATTTCAGGCACACCAATCGCACTTGTTAAAATGGGCCTGGCAAAAGACCCAAAAGATGTGTTATTTAGTGGGGAGATTGTGATCAGTGGCGATACGGCTGTGGCTAATAAGTTTAATCGTTTATTATCTCAGTTAGATATAGACTGGGAAGAAATGCTGGCACAAAATATTGGTGATATTGCAGCACACAAAATAGGTAACCTGTTTCATAGTGCTAACCAGTGGTTTAATCGAAGTGCAAATTCAATCGTACTTGATAGTGGTGAGTATATACAGGAAGAATCTCATTTGAGCCCGTCAAATGCAGAGCTACGGAAGTATGTTAAAAAAGTTGATGAACTGCGCGAAGCAACCGACCGCCTTGCCGCAAAAATACAAATAATTAAAAATAAAAACTTATGATAAAACCAGTACAAATACTTCGCCTGTTACATATCAATTATGTATTAGCACGTCACGGTCTGGATGATATTATTTTTGCTATTCATCTCTTTCGACCATTCAGATTTTTGATCTATTTAATGCCATGGAACTGGATAAGCAGAAATCGTGCGCCTAGAGGTCAAAGGATTAGAGAAGCATTAGAAGAGTTAGGGCCAATCTTTATTAAATTTGGTCAGATGTTATCTACGCGAAAAGATTTACTTCCTGAAGATGTCGCAGAAGAACTAACAGCATTACAGGACCGAGTTCCACCTTTCGATGGTGAAAAAGCACAAAAACTGATAGAAAAAGCCTATGGAGCAAGTGTTGATGAGGTATTTGACGAATTCAATGTAGAGCCATTAGCATCTGCCTCAATAGCACAGGTACATACAGCAAAACTTAAAGATGGAAAAGAGATTGTTATAAAAGTTTTGCGACCAAATATTATGCCGATAATTAAGCGTGATATTGCACTGCTATTTATTATTGCCAGGCTTGCTGAGCGATATTCAAAAGATGCAAGGCGCTTACGTGCTATTGAAATAGTCGAAGAGTATGAAAAAACAATACTTGATGAGCTTGATCTGATGCGAGAAGCAGCTAACGCAAGTCAGCTAAGACGTAATTTTGAAACTAGTAATCAACTATATATACCAGAAATATACTGGGATTATACTCGACGTAATGTGATGGCAATGGAACGCATTTACGGTGAGCCAATGGCTAACATAGAGAAAATGAAAGCAGCTGGTGTAAATATGAAGCGCTTGTCTGAATTAGGTGTGGAAATATTTTTTACTCAAGTTTTTTCTCATAACTTTTTTCATGCAGATATGCACCCGGGTAATTTATTTGTCGATATGTCGGATCTTGATAAGCCGGAGTATATCGCGGTGGATTTCGGAATAGTGGGTACATTAAATCCAGAAGATCAGCGGTATCTTGCGGAAAATTTCCTGGCATTTTTTAAGCGAGATTATAATCGTGTCGCCCAACTTCATGTTGACTCAGGTTGGGTGCCAGCAGGCACAAGAGTTGACGAGTTTGAATCAGCGATTCGAAGTGTATGTGAACCTATTTTTGAAAAACCATTAAAAGATATTTCGTTTGGGCAGCTATTATTAAGATTATTTCAAACAGCGCGTAGATTTAATATGGAAGTGCAGCCACAATTGGTTTTACTGCAAAAAACCTTATTAAATATAGAGGGTTTAGGTCGTCAAATTTATCCAGATCTGGATTTATGGCAGACAGCAAAACCCTTTTTAGAAAAATGGATGAATGAACAGGTTGGAACAAAAGCTCTGATAAAAGGCTTTAAAAAGAATTTACCATATATAGTGGAAAAAATGCCTGATATGCCGGAGATGTTCTTCAGTGCGCTTAAGAAAATGGCTGAAGGTGAAAATTACCAGCAACAATCAGATGAGTTAAATAAATTAAATAATAGAATAGAAGTAAACCATAAAAAATTATCTTATGTTTTACTTGGTTTAACAGGCTTAATTATATCAGCAATAATTTTAGGTCAGCCTGTAAGCGAACATCAACAGATAATGAATGTACCAATCTTGAGCTGGTTTTCAGCAGTAATGGGCAGTGTGTTTGTCTGGATTGGAATGAAAAAATAATAACCAATGAAAGCATGTATAAAAATAATCCTTTTTGTATTTGCACTTTATAGCTCAACGTCAAAAGCAGTAGACCCCCGCCTTAACTGGAACACAATACAGTCAGAGAATTTTTATATTCATTATGCTGACGGATATGAACGATTAGCTCAAAAAACCGCAAATAGTGCTGAACTGGCACATAATAAACTTCAGAATAAAATAAACTGGCAACCCATTGATAAAACACATCTCGTTATAAGTGACGAGACTGATTCAGCTAATGGATATGCAACACCAATACACTTCAATCGCAGTGTGTTGTTTATGGCTCCCCCTGATTCGGCAAACAGCCTTGAAGATTTTGATGACTGGTTAGAAACATTAATTATTCATGAATACACCCATATTTTGCATTTAGATAAAGTCAGTGGTGGCGCTGAATCTTTAAGGGATGTTTTTGGTAGGCAATTTTTGTTCTTCCCAAATCTGTATCAACCTAACTGGTTCACCGAAGGTTTAGCAACCTATTTAGAAACTGATCATGAAAAAGGCATTGGTCGAGGGCAAAGCAGTTATTTTAAAATGATGATGCGCAGTGAAGTGGCAAGTGGCATCAAGCCTGTAAATCAGGTTAATCTTCCAATACGAAGTTGGCCGATGGGAACAGTGGCATATTTATACGGTGTGCATTTCTATCAGTTTCTAGAAGAGACCTATGGGCAACAGGCTATAGATGGATTAGTTGAGAATTATAGTAATAATATAATTCCATTCATGATTAACACGAATTCTGAGCAATTATTTAAAAAAGATATAGACGAACTATGGGAGGAGTTTTCAGTCTGGCTTACAAAACGATACCAGCCAGAAATAGATGAGCAACTAGAAGCAGGATTAGTCGAAGGAAAAAAAATAACAGACTTAGGTTATAACACCGGTTCAATAGACTTGCTTAATGATCAACTGTTTTATGTTGATAGTGGTGCTTTTGAGCATACTAAACTAATAAAAAGAACATTAGAAACAAACGAAGTTGTTTCTGAGCTGCATTCAGGAGCAAAAATAAATGTACATAATAATGGCTTACTTGTTGTGCAAAGAGAGTTTTGTGATGAGTATAATTTAAATAGCGATATTTATATTATTGAAAATAATGAAAATAAGGTTCAGCGGTTAACGAATTGTGGCAGATATAGATCGGCATGCTGGTCTCCTGATGGTCAGTCTATAGTAGCAGTGAAAACTGATAAAGGTAAAAGTGAATTACATTTATTAGATAAAAAGGGATCGAAAGTAAAAAATTTATGGAAGGGCAATAATACGGATATAGTGACACAATTGAAATGGTCGCCATCAGGTGAAAAGTTAATTGCAGCTGTATTTAGAACTGATCATGGCTGGAATATAGAGGAATTTAGTCTAGAAAGTTTTCAGTGGACAGCTATAACAAATGATCGATATATTAATATGTACCCGTCGTATAGTGAACAGGGTGATAGCGTTTTATTTAGCTCTGATCGAACAGGCAGCTATCAAATATATCGTTATGTTAAAGGTAGTAATAAGTTAGAGCAAATAACACGAGTTGCCAATGGTGCTTTTGAATCAGTACAAAATAACAGAAATGAACCTTTATATTATGTTGGCTATAATGAAAATGGGCGAGATATATATCAGTTAGATAAAACGGAAGTTTTAACAACGGTGCCATTACAGCATGCTGATTCAATAGAAGTTGAACTGGCGATTGATGTTAAAACAAGTAATGTAGAAAAATATTCTGCATATTCAAGTTTATATCCCAGATGGTGGTTACCGTATATTTCCTTAAATGAAGACCGAAATGAATATGGAATTACCTCATCTGGTAATGACGCATTAGGAATACACAATTATTTTTTAAATCTTGCATATGATACGAATAATGACTGGTTAATTGGTAATATTAATTATTCGTATGCAAACAGGTTTGCTATTGGTTATCAAAGAAGTACAGATATTTTAAGAGATAACAGTGGTGAATTTGCGGTTGCCAGAAACGTAGATGATATTTTTTTCTCTGTTGGTTTTAATGATCCGGCAATTGAAACTAGTCTTAAGTACAGATTGGGCGTTGTAGTGAGTGAGGCAAGCGATGGTAATCGCGCAAGTGCAATACCTGAGCAAGTAGATACACAGGATAATCTGTTCGGCGGAGCAGTTATCTTCGATAACACACAAAAGTATATACGTTCTATAAGTCAAAGTGATGGAAGGAATATTCGATTATTAGCTGAATCATCAGAAGCGTTTGAAAGTGACTTTAGTGGTGAGGTGTACAGTCTGGACTGGAGGGAGTATATAAGCTTAGGCAGCCAGCATGTTCTCGCTTTAAGACTGCTTCAGGGATGGGGTACAGATCAACCCAAGCCATTTCGTTTAGGTGGTGAAGGAAGTGAGTTTAATGTTTTTGATTTGATTGAGCCAATTTCTGAATCTTTATTTGCGAGGCGACGTTATGCACTAAGAGGATATGCAGAAGGTCACCCACAATTGTCTGGGCGAAGAATGCAGCTAGCGAGTCTTGAATGGCGCTTCCCGGGACAACTTATTGAAAGAGGTTTTATGTCACCACCTATAGGGCTTATTCAATGGTCAGGAAGTGTTTTTACTGAAACGGGTGATGCATATGAAGGCGAATCAGCCGATGAATATTATTCTAGCGCTGGTTTTGAGCTACAGGGTGATGTTAATTTATTCTATGGCGTTACCACCAGAATGCGACTAGGTATTGCTAGTGGTTTTAATGATGTTATTGGAGAGCAGCGAATTTATTTCGATCTTGGTGCATCATTCTAAGATTCTGTTTTAGTCTTTTTTCATAAATTCTTCATAACGAAGCGTCTCAGTTGATTGAAAAACTTTCTCATAATTTTTCATATTACTTTCAAGCATTCGTTGAAATTCAGCAGTAAAAAATTCAATTCCCTGTTTTTGTTTGCCCTGAAAATCCTCAAGATTACGTGCACTTGACGCTGCAACATAAGCACTAAAGCGAGAAGCGGCATACAAAAATGCTGTATTCGTTATGTTTTTATCCTGAGTTTCCGCATGTTCGTTAGCAACGTTTATGAAGGAGTCAGCAAGTTTTCGAAGTAGTACATCCTGATCTGAGGAAGACATAATGATAATCCTGAAGTTTGCAGTTTAATGTAAGCAGTAATTATATATTCAAGTGAGATATTATACATTGTTCAGCTTGAATAATTCACCTGCGTTTTTTGATGTAATGTATGAAATTTCATCTGTGCTGGTATTAAGCAAACCGGCGATACTTTCGATTACATCTACTATAAATAATGGTTCATTTCTGCTGTTTTTGGCGTTAGCCGTAGGCTGGTCAGGCGCATCTGTCTCAATTAAAATTGAATCTAGAGGTAGTTTCTGTAGCATTTTTCGTAATCGTGTTGATTTCTCATAGGTGACTGGGCCACCAAAACTTAAATAAAACCCCAGTTTAATTAACTGTAATGCCTGCTCATAACTACCTGAATAACTATGAATCATGCCGCGTAACCCCGGGCGTTTTTTAATGGCTTTAATTATGCTTTCGGTTGATTTTCGTGCATGAATAACCACGGGCAGGTTGAACTCCAGAGCAATATCTAATTGCTGTTCAAAATAAAATACCTGCTGATTAATATCCAGGTTTTTAATGAAAAAATCTAAACCACATTCTCCTACCGCGACGGGTTGTTGTTTATCAATGTAATTTTTTAAGTTTGTTAAATGTACAGGTTGATGTTTATTTATAAAATAGGGGTGTAAGCCGAAGCATGGGTAAAGGCATGTGAACTCATTACAACAGGATATGATTTTATCCCATGTGTCATTTAATACACCGGGAACTACGATTTTTTTAACTCCAGCCTGATTAGCTCGTTGAATAACCTGTTTACGGTCTTCATCAAAAGCTTCAAAATCTATATGGCAATGACTATCTATAATCATGTAAACAAAGTGAGTACGCCGGTGAAACCGTATAATAAATTTTTATGTATTTCGCCGTTTGCAAAAAAGCCGACAAGTGGAAACTCACCTAATACTGAATGAATTAATCGAACTTCTTCAGAGTTAGAGCCAAATTGTTCACGTCCTCTACCAAGGCAGGAGATATATACGGCACCTTTTATTGGCGCATTTAGTCGAGACTTGAGTTGTAATAACATTCGCTGCATATCTTCCAGTGCTGAATTTCCATCACGACGACAGAAAATAATTTCCTGCTCATTTTCTATGTAATCAGCAATAGCAATTAGTTTGTTGTCCGGGTCAACACCTATTAACTGGCGGATGGTGTAGTCATCGATATCAGAGTTTTTATTTACCAGCCCGGCAAAAATATAGTCAGCTGCCTGCTCCCAGTCACGTGCAATGACTTCTCCCGTATCATCAGTAAGTACATCCAGTGCGGGTTTATTATCCAGCATATAAGCTATATTTTTTTCACTATCGGTTACACGGTGTCTTGGCCCGATAGGTGTGCAACCTTGTGACAGGTTGCTAAGTACAGGGATTTGTTGTGAAAATAAAACGCCGCTTATTCCGCCATGTAAAACCTTGTCTGCAATCTGTAGTGTTCTGTTTTGCGAGGAGCTTATGCCTCCTACAAGAAAGGCTCCGGGTATATCTTTACCCAGTTGATGTATTAAAGGCTGAATACCCGGATTTTCAGGGTCGCCGTGAATGAGCCCCACATTGAAGTCGTTATTATTACACCAGTCCATAAGTGCGCCATTGAGTGGCGAGGTATTTTCAGTAAAGTTTGGTAATATATGAAAATCGGCTTCATTGAAATCAGCAATCATTATGACGATAGCTTTACGGTCATAATACTCCTGTTGAGTTGCAATTAAAGCAGTGCCAACACTACCAACCCAGTGATTGAGTCCGGTTTTATCTTTTAGCTGATTTAATATAAATTCAGCTTCTTCAAGAAGAGGTTCGCTAAGGTATAAAAAACCAAAGGTGGCCTCCGGAGGGATATCACCTAACTGTTTTAAGCATTCCTTAACTAAGTCTGTAGCAGACTTGTCAGCACTATGGGCGAGAAGAAACTGATTCATTAATCAAGTGTAGCTGGAAATTGGCATAAAAGAGAAATTGTAATGTGAAATCATTTTAAGTTTATGGTGTATTGCCAGCACGATTGATTAAAGCCTTAAAAGCAAAAGAGCCAGCAGATAGCTGGCTCTTTATAATACAGAAAAACACTTTCAATTAACGTGCTTTCTTAGATTTTTCAATCATGTCATGAATGATAGGCGTTAGAATAATTTCCATTGCCAGACCCATCTTGCCACCGGGCACAACAATTGTGTTGCGGCGAGACATGAATGAATCGCTAATCATGTTTAACAGGTATGGGAAATCAGTACCGAATTTACCCGGATCTTTAAAGCGGATAACGATAAAGCTTTCATCAGGAGTTGGGATATCACGTGCGATAAAAGGATTTGAAGTATCAACTGTAGAAACACGCTGGAAGTTAATATCCGTGTTTGAAAATTGAGGTGTAATGTAATTAACGTAATCAGGCATACGACGCTGAATAGTATCAACGATTACATCTGCAGAATAACCACGTTCTGCGTTATCACGGTGAATTTTCTGAATCCACTCAAGGTTAACAATAGGAACAACACCGATGCCCAGGTCAACGTGTTGAGCTATATTGTTGTTTTCTGTTTTAACCAGGCCATGTAAACCTTCGTAGAACATCAGATCAGAACCGCTTTCGATATCTTCCCAGGGTGTAAATTCGCCAGGATTTTTATCGATGCCTAAACGAGCATTGTGCTCAACTGCTTCTGGCTCAGAGTGAAGGTAGTAGCGCTTTTTACCAGTACCGTCTTTGCTGTATGACTCAAATAATTCTGCTAATTTGCCAAACTCATTGGCATTTTCACCGAAATGGCTAAAGAAACGGTTGCCCGCGGCTTCGTGTTTTTCCATTTCTACTTTCATTGCAGCGCGGTCAAAAGCGTGGAAACTATCGCCTTCTACAACAACAGGTGAAATTTTTTCACGGAAAAAGATATGTTCGAATGCTTTTTTAACTGTAGATGTGCCAGCGCCAGATGAACCGGTAACTGCAACAACAGGATGTTTTTGGGACATGATGTCTCCTTAACTTGTTGAAATTTATAATACTTTACTATCTGTAGCTTATGTTTCATCGCTACAGAATACTGAAATTCTGTTAACCCTTAATGCTATAAACTATAAATTAGCCGGGCAAGTAGCCGGCTATTTTAGCGATTTTTGTCTCAAGGTGCGAATTTAATTGGTAATTAATGTTGAAGTGTTTGTTACAGATTAAATTGTGAGGGTGGATTACACTGTTCTGGCTCATCGCCATCGGGGGAAAAGTGAACGAAAGAGATTCTGTTCAGGCCCATCTCCATCGGGGAAAGACCGCCGCCTTTTGGCGCTCTGTCCCCTTAACCCATACCACTAGAAGCTGATAGTGTCGTGAGCCGATTGCGTAATACTCTTGATGGCATAACAACAGGGGACAGAGCGGGAAAGATGCTCAGTCCCCGATGGCTATGGACCAGAACAGGGTAACTAGCTCAGAAGCTTAGTACTAAAATATTAAAACAGACTCGCGTTTATCCACATATGAGTAGCAATGCTGGCGGCGTAACCAGGCGTTATGACCGGAGTCCATTTCAGATGCCCAAAGAACGTATACTTACCTCTGGCCTGTCCCATTAGAGCAACGCCTGCCTGAAACCATAACCCTTTTTGCATAACCACGAACATAATGCTTCAAAAGCATCATGCTCCTGCATCGCATTTATATACTTCATGGCAACTAACAGAAACAGCATAAGCTCTGCGTATTCCAGCAAGTTATGTCTAACGGCTATTTCGGCTTCATGGTTAAATCCGTGAGTTGCATATATACAATACGTGCCCAGATAACACCCGCAGCCAGTACCACCGGGTTTGATTTTCTCAGGTTAATAAACTCTTCGGCCATGACCAGTACGTAGGCGGTAATAAAAATAGCAAGAGCAGCAAATCCAATCAGTGCTGGGTTAAATCTATCCAGTGTTCAACCTGTGCAAATGCAAAACTTAATGAGGGGAGAAGAAAAAATAAACAGCTTAAAAATAGTTTTTTATTATTTGCATTAAGTTCCATGGTTTCTTTTACTGGTGGTGCTCAAAGAGTGGTTTTTAAAGATTATAGGCAGAAAAAATGGAATATGTAGAGAATAGCCTAAAGGTGCTTTATTAAAAATAACAGCGTGAAATAAAAAAAGCGGCCAAAAGGCCACTTTTTTATAGGTAAATAAAGGTTAGAAATTAAAATTTATAACCAACACCTACGCTGATTACAGTTGGGTTAAGGTCTATATCAGAAGACCCCAATGCTGCGTTTGTTGCTGTGGTCTCGATGCTGATATAACGAACATCAGCATTTACAAACCATTTTTCGTCGATGTCGTAATCAAAACCGACCTGAGCGGCAAGGCCAAATGAATTATCTAGTTCTAGATCTGTACCAACACCAACACCAGCATCTAACTTGTCGTTAAAGAAAACGGTGTAGTTTAAGCCCGCGCCAACATAGGGGCGAAATTTTTGTGCAGGGTTAAAGTAATATTGCA
>Ga0316204_10000990_pt1 | contig 87084 bp, 66 predicted proteins | sample 6monrhotite_MG_2_FD_205661 | JGI IMG/M metagenome (GOLD analysis project Ga0316204, IMG submission 205661) | Microbial mat bacterial communities from mineral coupon in-situ incubated in ocean water Damariscotta River, Maine, United States -... | ecosystem: Environmental > Aquatic > Marine >... | reverse complement strand
TAAGGACGTGAGAAATTGTAATCCGATCGGAGCGGTCACGCTGAACCCGGAAGAGCAAAAGGAGCTACCGATAAAAGTGGCTGTCTAAAAAGCATAATGGTGACAACTATCTTGAAAAACACCGACACTAACAGATGCCCATTCTTGATGAATGATATTGGTGAGAATGGCGAATTCTTCACCCTGCTTGATATCATGATTGCTCCAGTAGTCAGTAAGTTTGTTGCGTGTCTCCTGCCCCGTCATCCGCTGCTGAATCCACTTCTCACTACGACCATGTTTCTGCCAGGTCTCTCTGGCACGACCAAGCGATCTTGCCGGATCAGATATCTCCTGTATTCGCTCATAACCCACCTTCGCTAGCCAGAGTTTGATAGGCTCAGCCTTTGGACTAGGTATCGATTGCACCAGACGTAGCAGGGTCTGGGCCGTAGCGACATCAGTTAAATACTTTTTCCCATCTGCCGCGACCAATTTCAGTCGGTGACAATTTGTCACCGACTGACTACCTTCCTTACTTAATCGCTGTTTAAGTTTATTCCAATATTTACGTGCCGTTTGATAATCGGCCTGCTGGGTTAACACCTGCACAATATCGATCACAGAAAACCACCAGGTTTCCATCTCCTCGTCATACACTCGCCGTATTTTATAATCTTCAAACAGGGCCATATCAGTTTCCATTTGACTCACTCCTTGTCGTTTCTATAAACAACGCCTCAGTATATGCTCGCGAATGATCACGCCGAAAAGTATCAGGCTCACACAGATCCACCAGTGAGCATGCGCGGCAGCGTTTTATTTTGTCTGTTGGCGACGGGGTTTTGCCAGCGGCTAATATCGCATGCGCCCCTTCAATCGCGGCAACCGTAGTCGCCCTCAGAGCATCATCAAGCTGAATCGTTTCTCGTCGGCGGACTTCCCAATACCAGATCGCCCCTTCGGTCACGCGGGTATCGCGCATCTCTTCGATGCACAACGCCTGCGCGCACACTTGCACACGATCCCAGTCGTCTACCTTCGGTTTCCCGCGTTTATATTCGACGGGTAGGTATTTTAGTGGTTCACCTTGTTCAATTTCCAGCAAGTCCATTTTACCGGTGAGATGATAATGCTGAGATTTCAACATCACACCACGTTCATAACGGGTTCCTTTGCGCTGTTCAGCGACACCGGAATCAACGCGCTCATGCAGTATGTTGCCCTCTGCGGTAAAGCGATTATCTGCCCAGGCCTGTTCGACATGGATCAGTGCAAACTGGCGAGGACAGTAGGCGTAGTGCTGCAAGGCAGAGAGCATGAGGGTCTGTGTATCGTTGCTCATTTGTTACGATCTTTATCTTTATATTGATCCGTTAACATCTCTTGTTGTCCCAGTAGTTTGTCAAAATCTGATCCCTCGTTCCCACGCTCCTGCGTGGGAACGAGGGGATAAATGAACCATTTCCAGGCGCTTGTTATCCAGCACATAACCCTTGATTGCAAACTCATGTAATACTTGGGTTGCCCACTGGCGAAATTGGGTCGCACGTTTGGAGTTGACGCGATAACCGACAGAGATAACCATGTCCAGATTGTAGAAGTTGGTAAGTTTGGTAGAAAATTCGGAATTTCCGAATTTTCTCAGCGAGGCAGTTTCATCAACCTCATTATCGGCATAAGTATTCTTAATATGCTCGTTGATTGTGGATACCGATTTACCAAACAGCTCCGCAATCAGCTTTTGAGTCAACCAAACAGTTTCATCTTCCACCCGCACTTCAATGCTCTCTTCGCCCACCTGAAAGGTGAAAATCAGGAATTCAGCGGTGGAATTACGGATGAGTTTTTTCATACGAGCACCGCCTTGATGAAGATTCGTTTTTCACTCTGCTTCTGTGAAAAAGCCAGACAGTTTCATCCTCCAACCGAACTTCAAGACGGGTTTCTCCATCTTCGGTATGGTAGATGATGAATTGAGAGGTGGGTGGGTTGGGCATTTTGATAAAGCCTCGTTAGCTTGTTATTAATTACAAAATTTCCACTACTGTTACCCCCTTTTCCTTAAGCCCTTCATTATCTATGACAATAGCATAATCATCAAAACCACCAGCAGGTGTTCCATGTTCACCTTTTGCACGATCAATTGTTACTCGCTCAAATAGCTTATGTGATGGCATATTACCCAATGCATCTTTATGTTTGAATACAATTAGCTTGCGTGCATTCATTTCACCGCGCGCCGCTGAATGGTCATGTTCAAACATCATCTCTAATGATTGCCATAGTTTCCCCAGATCGTCTTCTGAAAAGCCGGTCTTTTCAGCCAATTTGGCTGAAATAAAGCCATGTGTACGATAAAGACCATAGGGCACGATATGCTTTCTACCCATAGTACGATTATCACCTTGCTGATCCTCGGCTTCTTTTTCGGTTGTTACTGCCATTCGAGTAATGGAAATTTCCAACGGGATAATTGGATCTATCGACTTGGCAAATGCTAATTGAACAGGTCCGCGTACCTGACCGCTGTTGATCTGAGTTGTCATCACTGCACCGAATGTGCGTACATCGTAAAAATTCGCACACATCCAATCTGTAACCGCACGCGCCTTCGCCTCTTCCTTGGGTAGTTTTTTAGGGATCGGTTCGATCTTGAGTGCGTCATAGGCTTTCTTGTTTTGGTTATTCAAAACAGATTTTTCCTTGACATAGATATCATAACCCGGCTCGTCTGCCTCAGTCAGTTCGATGAAGTTGCGAATTTTTCGCTTCAAACATACATCTGTTACCAAGCCTTTACTTGAGTCTGGATCGAGACGCGGCATATTACCCGCGTCAGGATCACCGTTTGGGTTGCCGTTGGTAACATCGAATAAATAAACAAATTCATAGCGGTTCTGGATTGTCATTATTGCTTCTCCCTAAGTTACTCAGTTTCAGTGTTTAGTTTCTCGGAATCCGAGCCAGATGAAGTAAAGTTCTTTTCACGTTGATGATAGTAGCCAATACTGAACCGGCCCTGCTCTTCTATTGAAAAGTGTTTAGGGTATTCAGCAGGTAGTTTACCGATAATAGCTGTAATATTTTTTTCAAGATTGACAGCATAGCCAGGTTTCTTTTTTCGAATCTTTGACAAGTGATTGTTGCTTCCAGCAAGCAGGCGCGGGAAAACAGAATATGGAACTGCCGACGCCGTACCATAATAGCGATCCGTGATATTTGCATTCGCTCCTTCAATAGCACTGGACTGTATCCGCTCCAGCACCGCAAAAAGCCTGCCCAGCAAATAGGCTTTGTTGTCATTGTTTTCATCCAAACTCATGGGTATTTCCTCCTTAATAAGTTTCTTTCGATAATCTCGATGTAAAACAGCCTTAATCATGGCAACACGTAGCGGGCTTATGTGACCATCGTTACGAATGCGCGTTACTAATTGTGCTAACAGTGAATGCGGGTAACGATCACCCGTCAAAATTGAGCGCATCAATTCACCCGCCAAGTGCGAAGGTATATCTTCCGATTTTGCCTTTTGCTCGGCACGATACGGAACAAGCTGAATAAGCAAACGCCAGACTGAAGGCGGCTGTTGCCAGGGCATAGGATCAAGTGACATATCTGTAAAATGCTGGGATATTCGCTGTTGTAACTGGCCGAAGCTGGTATCAAGCCAGTAGCGAATCGACAGGCGTGATGCATTCGGTGCTAAACCCAGCAGATAAAAGCGTGTCCCTGGGTCAATATCCGGCGCAATTTCCTGTAGAGGTCGGCCTTTGGATATTTGATCAATTACTGGTTTGAGTTGTGCTGCTTCACCGTCATCAGTGGGGTTGACTATCTGCATAAACAATTGTTCAGCTTTTTGCGCCTGTTTACTATCGTCTGCAATGGCCCAAAACACAGTGCTGGCATCGCCCACGGACAAACAGTGTTTATTGTCTCTGTTGAGTAAGTAATTTAATGCCGTTGTATATTTAAAGGCCGCCACTTCTGAAACGGGCGCATTGTCACCTTGCATTTTTCCATATGACTCGTATGACTCCGCATTGAAGGAGACGATAGACCCTCCTGCTCTTTGTCCGCCATACACTCCCTTAATGGCAGGATGGAGACGGGCAATTTTTGCCTTTTCACCCATAACTAGACAGTTTCCTTCTGCCGATTGATTTGAATCTTCAAGCAGATTTGCCCACAGTTTTATTGAAGCATCCCTTTCATGCAGGTAACAGCGATCACCATCAAGCTGAAATGCGATATTTGTTCCCAATATATCGGGGCGACCAAGTTCTTTATCAAAACAAGCAGGCTGCCATTTTTCTAAAAACAATGAAAATGCTTTCAGTCCTTCGTCTTGGATATTTTTGAGATTTTCTAAATGGAATCGCTTAAATGATTTGAATGTAACCGGTGTTTCAACCCAATTGACCTCTGAACCCCGCTCTTTATTGGCATCAACACCAAGAGAGTAAGGTGTTTTATCCCAAAGAAAAAATGCATTGTCTTTACCATCGTTAAAGGATTTCTCAGTATATTTCCCTGGACGTTTAAATGGTGCTGGTACACACATAGCTTTGGGGTGGCTTCTATTGCCAATAGTTTCTGTATTTGGAACTATATCAACAATATCCCCATCTTTCGAAATCACCAATATATAGCTTACTTTTTCATCACTATACCCATAAGCAGGTACTTTTGATTTACCGGTATCAAGGTCAGGACTGTCCGCCAGCCGATCATAGTAGCGATTCAATTCCGCGAGTATCATGCACTTACCTCCCCTGAATGGAACGGTGGCACCTTGATAACCCCCTCTTTCATTACGGCCCTAAAGAAATGCGGTGTTTGATTGTCAGCAAAATCTATGTCGTGCAACATCCAGCCAAGATCTTTGTCCTTATCACTGTCCGGCAGTTTTGATACAGGTGATTCGCCGTCTTCAATCAGGGCAAATGAGACAGGAAACTCACGTGTACCCAAGTAAGGATGGTGGAAACATTGGCCTTTCCTGGCGCGCCGGCTGAATATGTCGAGATGTTTGCCTTCGTTATCATCCTCTCCCGCAGCGTCAGTTAGCTCAAAGTGCGCCTTGATCACATAACCGACTTTACGAAGTATGGTTGCAGCCCGTTGCTGCCGCTCCTTGCCGTCGTCCACGAGCATAAACAGACCTTCTGTAGAACCTTTATTCATTGCCGTGCTGACATTGTGCGCAGAAATTTTGCTTGCCACTTCATTGCGGCGGATGGATTCAAAGCAAATCGGTTCAAGCACCTGTATTTCATCAACCACCCAACGAATAGCCGGCTTCCAGTGAATTGCCTCAAGGATGCCTCGTGCAGCCGATGGGGTGATCACATCATATGAAACCCGCTCGACTTTCATTTCCGGCCGTGTGAAACAGGCATTGTCGCCCCACACATGCAGTTTAATTCCGTAAGACATAAGCCCCTCCTTTTTTAATCCACGCGCCCATGAAGGACACGACTCGTTTTCGCTAACATTCTCACATCACACATCTTTCATTTTTTATAAAACGAGGATCTTCCCAATTCAAACCCGCCTCATCAGAATACAAGTCCATATTAATCAATAAGATGAACTGCTCACCGAACCGATCCGGATGGATGCGTTCAACCACTCCAGCAGCCTTCAGGGCCGCAAGCACCTGTTGCGGCACCTGCACCAAATAGGACTGCAACTTGCGGGCAATCCCGCCGACGCGCTCTGCATACCTGAGCGCCTCCACTAAATCCTCCGCATTCTTGTCATAGGGAATGATAATTGGCCGCATGACGCTGTCGATCACCCGATAATCCCTGGCAATGTTTTGAAATGGAAAGCTTAGCTTTGCGTAATGATCACGGTGCGTTTTCAGCAGTAACTTTGCGTCCAACTCCCCGTCGTCCCTCCGCCAATAAACATCCTCGAAATAAGCCTTGATGGCAGCGGGGGCCAGCAGATCACCTTCGTGATTGCGTAGAACATGGCGCAAACTGGCGGAAAATTGGTCAACCTCAGGTGGCGCTTTCCATTCAGATGAGGTAAACACCAAAACGCGACTCTCCTCTTTTTGCCATCGTCCTTCGCGATTGCAGCGCCCCGCTGCCTGGGCAACTGAGTCAAGCCCGGTTTCGGCCCGCATGACAATGGGGAACGATACATCAACACCCGCTTCAATCAGTGAGGTAGAAATCAGTTTGCAGGTTTTCCCTTCAACCAGGCGCTTCCGCACAACCGCCAACACCTTTCTTCGATGCTGCGCACACATCAGGGTCGTTAGGTGATAATGGCCATCCGCCTGGCCTATCAGATCAAAAAGCGTTCGGGCATGTCTCCGATTATTCACAATGACGAGTATTTGCTGCGCATCATCTATTCTGTTTTTTAACTGTTCATCAGTTTGTTCGCCAATATGCTCAACAGTGACACGATCCAATTCTGAATAGAGTCTTTCGGGATCAGGGGCAATCTCTCGCACATTTTCAAAGCCGTTATAAAAATCTGGGCTCAATAAGGCAGGCTGGGTGGCGGTACACAAAATTACCGAGCATTTATAATTTCTTGCCAATTCATCAATCGCCGCCATGGTTGGGCGCAGTAGTTTGAGCGGCAACATCTGTGCTTCATCAAGAATGATGACACTGCCGCTAATATTGTGCAGTTTGCGGCACTTTGACGTCCGGTCAGCAAACAGGGATTCAAAGAATTGCACTGCGGTCGTGACGACAACAGGAGAATCCCAATTCTCCATTGCCAGCCTGAGCTTGTCTTTTGTCTCTTGCTTATCCTTGAATGTCTCATCGTCGAGTGCACTATGGTGCTCAAGCACCACGTCACCACCAACCTCAGCGAATGCCTTACGAAATTCATCAGCATTCTGTTCAATGATGCTGGTAAAGGGAATGACGTAAATCACCCTACGTAGCTGATGTGCAATAGCATGATCAAGCGCAAATGCCATTGAAGTTAATGTCTTGCCACCACCCGTCGGAACTGTAAGTGAAAAAAGACCAGGTTCAAGCAACGCCTGCTGTCTTGAATGCTCAAGAATCTCTTGCCTAAGAGTGTTTACGTTTGATTCTGAATTATGAGCCGCCTTATTCTTCAGCAACTCTAGATAGCTATTGAGCGCCTGCTGTAGTTTTTCAAGCGAAGGATATTTACCCCTTTCTTGCTGCTTTCCTTCAAGTTCCAAATAAAATTTTTCGGTGTCCAGGAAGTCGGCATCAACCAAACACGAGAACAACATTCTGGTTAGAAAGGCTAATTGAAATCCCTCAAAGCTCTCTTTGGTTTTAATTTCAGGAAAAGACAATTGCTCTGGGAGGACAATCTCACCCTTCCAGGTCGCGTCCAGTTCAGGAATTATTTTTTTCAGTCTTGCATCAAGTGTCGATCGATCATTTCCGGCATCAATCCCATTAGCCAGACCGGCATGATGCCCAGCAATAGCATAAGCAAGTAACTTCCCAAAGTGGCCCCATTTATTTATCGCAAGTTGCGCACCAGCAGTTGCATGATCTACGCGTTTACCACCTTCAAGGCGGCGTTGGAATTCATCTGTATACTTACCAAAATCATGTAGTAGTCCTGCAATCTCAGCAAGCACATCAGCATCAAAATAACGCGCATTCTCTTTCGCTATGTCACCAACACATCGCAAATGATCAGACAGCAATTGCCAGTCTGATTTGTCCACCTTATCACCTGAATGAGCATAATAAACTCTACTCATCATACCTACTCCCTCTTAAAGTCCATCACCCACCTCTTACGACATTGGATTATGAAATCATAACCACTGCACACCCCCAATCGGTGAGGGAGGTAGCTCAAAAACTGAAATTACTTATTCCTGATACTACCTGACAGCCGCTTGCAAGCCCTGCTTCACTGCCTGTCGTAAATCCAAAGGCGCAACCACCTCAACATCTGCGCCGTATTTGAGGATATCCATCATCAACTCTCTCGGGTCACTGTAGGGAATGCACAACTCATAACGCCCATCGTCTAAAACGGGTCTGCTGTTCTTGATGCCACTGCTCATCAGCCACCCAGCGAGCACGCTCGGCAGTAAAATGCAGTATTGCGGCTCTGTCGCAGCGCCAGCGAAGATGCCATAGGCCTCAGTGTAGTGAGTTTCGAGTATTGCCGCTGCCACATCCAAAACGATCCATTGAGGCTTACTTCTATCTCATTAAGTAATAACTTTTATGACATATTAAAACTTAAATGTCTGTAGGGGTTTCCTTATATAGACGCAATTAATACTCAGACCACCCGTCATTGCAGAAAAAATGACCACACGATTAACTATCCATATACATCTAAGCCTTACCAGGACAGCTAAACACTTTACCTCAGCTTCTCAGTCAAATCTTCCGCTTTCAAGTGAGTGTAACGCTTGAGCATGGGCAGCTCTTTATGGCCTGTGATGGCGGAGACTTCCAGGGTCTCGAAGCCCATCTCAAAAAAACGAGTGGTGGCTTCGTGAAGCAAATCATCCTAGATTAATCAATTACTAATAGAGTGATGGACAGGAGTGGACATAGCGAGAGGGTGAATGCAGCACAAGTCATTGATTTAATTGGCGCCGCCCCGAAGAGGATACAGCATTACTAGCTAATTCAATAAGTTACAACTCTTGATTCGCACATAATTCGCGCTTTTTACATGAAAGTCCCCAGAATCAAACTGGAATCAAACCAGCACAGCAAGCCTACAAGCACTTGGGCTTGGAATCAAGAATACGCTATCTAGATCACTTGGAAAATACTCTGGACACGACTCTCACTCACCTAAGTAGAAGTAAAATCAAAAATGATTCGAATAGGCTTTATATTCGAATCATTTTGGGGTTTATACCAACCATATTCATCATTTTTAGCACCGCAGCTAATATGATAGCAATAATATAAACGGTATGATTTTATATTATATTAAGATATTAACCTTGGCCAGAACCTTAAGCTAGAAGACCTAAAAACCATAGAACAACTACGAGATTTCCTTTCGGGCACTCAAAGTGTTGCCCTATCAATCGTCAGCGACAAAGATATTTGTTACCAGTGGATCCAAGGGGAATTGGTTAAATTCAGCTACTTGTCACTTGCCATTGTGAGACCAAATCCTGCCATTGTTCACGACTACGATGTTTGCGAGGTGCTTGATTCGACATAGAAACCTTCTCGTATATTGGATAAATGACGAGGCCAGTCTATCGTGCGATAGTGTCGACAGAAAATAATGTCTGGGAATGAACGCTTACTTGCATGGGTATTCATGCTCAGACAGCAAATTTCCATTCTCAGAATACCAGTAGTATTTTCCAACTCGCTCGCCTTTTTCATAGACTCCTTCTTCTTTCTTTCCCCCATTATCCCACCAACTTATATAAGAACCGTGGTATTTCCCATTTTCATAGTTACTCTCAAGCGTCTTTTGACCGTTAGCATTCCAGAGACAACATTTCCCTTGAAGCTGCCCACTTAGATACTCAGATTCACCAAGCTTTATACCGCCAAAAGACCATAATGTTCGCTTTCCATTTAAAACACCGTTTATGTAATCTCCCTCCTCAATGAGGTTCCCATCATCGTCAATCACTCTACGAACCTCTACATCTTTTGATTTTTCCATAAGCATTAACCTTAACGAGAAGAGTCAGCGTAAGAATCATACTCTGGTGGCTCAGCTGGGTTAGGCGTACCACCGTTAGTAGTACAAAGACCACGCCTATCTGCTGCACGAGCTTGACACGCTTTTACAACACGGATACCTAGTCCCTTCCATCGCCAACACCTAGAATCCTCTTGTTCCCAACGTTTATAGCAAAAATCATCCCCATCTCCACCTAAAATATCACCGCACCATTCAATAACATTATCTATAGTATCGCCAAGCCGGCGTTTTTCAAGGGAGTTGTCGCCTAAAGTTTAAATTTATACCGCCTTATTCTCTTTAACCTCTAACTTATCTTTCATCGGATTGAGGTGAACCTCGTTTATCTGATCCCAGTTTCTAATCTCACCCGACCAGCGGCTCGGGTTTTGCGATTTCGCTTGGCTATAAACTTGTTTTCGTTTGATCAAAAGTTCAACATCGTCGCCCGCATGACGCTGCGCGGGCGTTACAAACTTAATCCCACTGTGCTGGTGTTCGAAGTTATACCATTGAACAAAACCGCCTACCCAGTCCCGTGCAGCTGCAATATCCACGAAGGGTTTATCTGGATATTCAGGCCGGTATTTTAGAGTACGAAAAATAGATTCAGAATACGGATTATCGTTGCTCACCGAGGGCCGACTAAAGGACGGCACCACCCCTAATGTTTGCAACGTGGCTAACATCGTGGCCCCTTTCATCGGACTCCCATTATCAGAGTGCAGTGTGACTTGATGGCGTTCGACGCTTTCGCGTTGGCAAATATCCACCATGAGATCGGCCGCAAGGGCGCTCAACTCTTCATTATGCACCTGCCAGCCCACAACCTTTCGACTTCAGAGCAGCAAAACAGCAAGTTATTCCGTGCACGTTCCTAATTTAGAAAAAATGTGGTTTTTCAGACTGATTTTTATATGCGCTTGCCCTGTCAAACAGTCAAAATCAGTGTTTTTTATGCTATATTGCGCGATTGCGTAAAAACCAGCCGATTAGAGTTCGATGACGACCACTGACAACAAACGATACCCTCTGCTACACAAGGTCGATTCCCCGGCGGATCTGCGCCAGCTTTCTGAAACGGAGCTGGAGCCGCTGGCCCGTGAACTGCGTGATTTCCTGATCCAGTCGGTCTCCAAAACGGGTGGGCATCTCTCATCCAGCCTTGGCACCATTGAGCTAACCGTTGCACTGCATTACGTCTACAACACCCCCGATGACCGCCTCGTGTGGGACGTCGGCCATCAGGCCTATCCGCACAAAATTCTCACCGGCCGTCGCGATCGCATGAACACGCTACGCAAAAAAGATGGCTTAAGTGGCTTTATCAAACGCTCAGAGAGCGAATATGACACCTTTGGTGTAGGCCACTCCAGTACCTCGATTAGTGCCGCGCTTGGCATGGCCATCGCGGCAGAGAAAACCGGTAGCAGACGCAAAGCGGTAGCAATCATTGGAGATGGTGCGATGACTGCTGGCATGGCCTTTGAGGCACTCAACCACGCAGGTCATCTCGATAACGACCTGTTAGTGATCCTCAATGATAACGAGATGTCAATCTCACCTAACGTCGGCGGGATGTCGAACTACCTGGCGAAACTACTCTCTGGCAAGCTCTACACCTCAGTACGTGAAGGCGGCAAAAAGGTGTTAAGCGTGGTTCCACCGATGCGTGAACTAGCTCGCCGCGCCGAAGAGCATATGAAAGGGATGGTGATCCCCGGCACGTTATTCGAGGAGCTTGGTTTTCACTACTACGGCCCGGTCGATGGGCACGATATTTCAACACTAATCACCACCCTGAAAAACCTGCAGCAACACAAAGGGCCGCAGTTTTTACATGTGGTGACTAAAAAAGGCCACGGCTATCAGCCTGCTGAAGAGAACCCCTGCACCTACCACGGCGTCACCCCATTTGACCCCAGCAATGGCAAGATGCAAACCAGCAACGCTGGCAGCCCAAGCTATACCCAGATCTTTGGCGACTGGTTATGCGACATGGCAAAAGAAGACCCCAACCTCATCGCGATTACCCCTGCAATGTGCGAAGGCTCAGGCATGGTTAAATTTTCTCGCCTATTCAGTGACCGTTTTTACGATGTCGGTATTGCAGAACAACATGCGGTAACACTCGCTGCTGGACTCGCCTGCGACGGCATTAAGCCAGTGGTAGCGATCTACTCTACTTTTCTGCAACGTGCCTATGACCAGCTGATCCATGATGTTGCGATCCAGAACTTGCCGGTAATCTTTGCGATTGATCGTGCTGGTCTGGTCGGTGCCGATGGCGCGACCCACGCCGGCAGCTTTGATATCAGCTACCTGCGCTGCATTCCTAATATGGTGGTGATGACGCCGAGCGATGAAAACGAATGCCGCCAGATGCTCTACACCGCAGCTAAGCATGACGGCCCATCTGCGGTGCGATACCCTCGCGGCCGAGGCCCTGGCTCCACCGTTGAAAAAGCAATGCGGCCAATCGAGTTGGGTAAAGGGCGTATCCTGCGCAATGGAGAAACAGTCGCCATTCTCGCCTTTGGCAGCCGCGTGCAGGCTGCACTGGCAGCCGGTGACGAACTTAATGCCACGATTGTCGATATGCGCTTTGTGAAACCGATCGATAAAGCACTTATTTTAGAGATGGCCAGTAATCATGACCTGCTACTGACCATTGAAGAGAATGTCATTATGGGCGGTGCCGGTAGTGCGGTAAATGAAGCTCTTACTGCTCACAGCGTTGTAATGCCTGTGATTAACCTCGGTCTACCAGATGAATTTTGCAAGCAAGGCGATCATGAATCACTGCTTGAGGCCTACGGCCTCAGCAAGGAAGGCATCATCAACACCGTAAATGACTTTCATCAACAGGCGTCTTGCAATACAATAGCCACTCGCACCAATTCCTACTAATTCAGTCAAGATTATAGCCATGCCTGCTCGCTACACACTCAAGATCGTTACCGACTTTGCCGCTGCACATTCGCTGCGCAACTACCCTGGCGACTGCTGTCGCCTGCATGGCCACAACTGGAAGGTTGAAGCTGAAGTGGTTTGTACAAAGCTGGATAACCTCGGCATCGGCATCGACTTCAAGACCATCAAAAAGGAGACCAATGCGATAGCCGATCAACTGGATCATCGCTACCTCAATGAAGTGCCCCCTTTTGATGAGATCAATCCAACCGCAGAGAATATCGCAGCCTTTCTTTATAAAGGGCTATCAAAAAAACTAAACAGTGGTGTGCTGCATGTCAGCGCGATCACACTATGGGAAACCGAACGCGCCTGTGTGCGTTATTCAGAGGATAGAGCATAATGAACGACACCACGCAGATCGCAGATGTACAAAACAACCCTGATAACCGCCAGATACCGATCAACAAGGTCGGTATCAAAGATATCCGTCACCCCGTTCGGGTAAAGGATCGCAGCGAAGGCGAACAGCACACCATCGCCACCTTCAATATGTATGTCGATCTGCCGCACAATTTCAAAGGGACGCATATGTCCCGCTTTGTAAAGCTGCTGAACTCTCACGAACGTGAAATCAGCGTGGAGTCCTTCGATGAGATTATGGTCAACATGGCGGCCCTGCTGGATGCTGAGTCCGGACATATCGAGATGAGCTTCCCTTACTTCATCAATAAAGAGGCACCGGTTAGCAAAGTTAAAAGTTTACTTGATTATGACGTCACCCTGATTGGCGAAATCACCGGCGGCAAGACGACAATGACCATCAAGGTGGTAGTGCCTGTCACCAGCCTCTGCCCCTGCTCAAAAGAGATCTCAGATTACGGTGCGCACAATCAACGCTCACACGTTACTGTTACCGCCCGTACTGAAGGGTTTGTGTGGATTGAGGATCTGATCGACATCATCGAACAAGAAGCATCATGTGAGATTTTTGGTCTATTGAAGCGCCCAGATGAAAAGTTCGTCACAGAGCGCGCCTACGATAATCCTAAATTTGTCGAAGATATGGTACGCGATGTGGCTGCTCGCCTAAACGCCGATGATCGCATCACCGCTTATACGCTGGAATCGGAAAACTTTGAGTCGATCCATAACCATTCAGCCTACGCACTGATAGAAAAAGAAAAAGAAAACTCAACAACGATGGACTAAAAGTCCTATCCTATACCCGTTTCTCCTCTGTTCTTTCATATTTCATAACGTAATCCTGCTGCTAAAGCCTTGCACAGAAGTACATAGTTTTTACTAACCGTTTAAGATCAATAAAGCGAACTCAACAGTAAAATCAATGTGAAACACAAGGAAATAATACCTCAAGTAATATTATAATATAAGAATGCCCTATTTAGTCTACTAAGGAACGTGCACGGAATAACTTGCTGTTTTCGCATCTCTGCTTCAGCCCGTCTTTGCCCGTTCTTCAATCACAAAAACTCGAAATAGAACGACTATTCCTCCGCTTTTGTTAAATCAAAGCGCCAAAACAGCAAGTTATTCCGTGCACGTTCCTAATCAAATATCGCCTTTCGTCACTGTAGAAACAACTATTAACATATTTCGAATGGTGATTTGGCTAAGTGGGAATTATATGTGATGATACGTAGGTTAATACCTGAGTAGACCTGAACTAAATACTAATGACTAGGACAAACCGAATAACCAGCTTTATTCGCACCCTGACCGGACGCATGGTACTGGGGGAACTCCTTATTCACACCATACTGATCCCGACACTCTTCTTCGGCATCAATATCATCGTCAAAGAGGGTTATGAATCGAGATTCATCGACCAGGCCAACTCAAAATCAAAACTGCTCGCCACACTCGTTTCACACGATATCAGCCAACAGGAAATCGACAATCTACTAAATGATGCCATCAGCAGCAATCAGGTTCTCTCTGCCACGCTAACCTATGAAGGTGGTAATGCTATTATTTATAGTCAATCAAGTAGCACTATCCTACCCCTCTTTAAAGAAGATCAACAATTTTCCCAGCATGATGATGATGCCTATCATGTTGTCACAGCACTCACCACCAGCAAAGGCACCTCCGCGACACTACAAACCAGCTTTGATGAGAAACCGATTGCGACGCAGATTCAACAAACCTATCAACTCAGTATCGTGCTGGCTTTCGCGTACATCCTGGTCACACTCATCCTTTCTGGCTTGCTCGGCCAACAGCTAACCCGGCCAATCCGAAAATTGCGCGATGATGCCCGCGCCATCGCTTCCGGTAATACTGATAAACAACTCAACGTTGTCTCTTCTATTTCTGAAGTTGCAAGCCTAACTGATAACCTTGAAACAATGAAAAAGGCGCTGATCAAGCATAGTCAGGATTCGCTTGCGCGTGAAGCACACCTGCGCTCAGTGATGGACAATGTCGTTGATGGCATCATCATTACTAATACAGCAGGGATGATTGAATCACTCAATCCGGCCGCCATTAGCCTCTTTGACTACACCAAAGGCGAGCTTATTGAGGAGCACATCAATATCCTGCTCGATGTAAATGTACTGCTTGAGATAACACCACAATATAACGCAATCACTGAAAGCGCTGTCTCTAGCATCCAAAACAAACTTCAGGAAACCGAAGGCTACCGAAAAAGCGGGGCAATTTTCCCGCTGGAAGTCGCTATCAGCAAAATGATTGTGAATAATCAGACACACTATATTTATGTCACCCACGATATCACGGCAAGAAAAGATGCTGAAAATGAGCTAAAACAGCTCCACAATGAACTGGAACGTCGCGTGATTATCCGTACCAGCGAACTCGCCGCTGCCAATGAAGAGCTAGAACACCAGGCTCTGCACGATTCACTAACAGACCTGCCTAATCGCGTTTTACTACTAGACCGCCTGAATCAGGCAATTCTAACCAATCAGCGCAATGAAACAAAACTTGCACTCTTCATGATTGACCTTGACCGCTTCAAAGAGATCAATGATACGCTTGGCCATCACTATGGCGATATCATTCTGCAACAAGTGGCTAATCGCATGCGTGAAGTACTACACCAATCATGTACCGTCGCACGCCTCGGTGGTGATGAGTTTGCTATTTTACTACCCGCCATCGAAAGTAGAAAAGAACCTGCTAACATTGCCACCGCGATTATCAATGCCATAGACCAGCCCTTTCTACTGGAAGAACAGGCGTTCCATGTCGGTGCCAGCATCGGTGTTGCGCTATTTCCAGAGCATGGCACAAACACATCGACACTCATGCGTCATGCAGACATCGCGATGTATGTCACAAAAAATAATAACGGTGAATACACTTTTTATGACTCATCGCTTGATCAACACAGCCGTGACCGCTTAGCACTGACCACGGAGTTACGACATGCCATCGATAATGATGAGCTGCGACTGCACTACCAACCCAAGATCGATTTCAAAACAGCTAGTGTAGCCGAAGTGGAAGCGCTAGTACGTTGGGAACATCCTCGTTTTGGCCTGATGAAACCAGATCATTTCATTGCGCTGTCAGAACACACAGGTCTAATCAGACCGCTCACGCTATGGGTGATACGTGAAGCATTAAATACCTGCCGTCAATGGCATAAAATGGGCCACATACTAAAAGTAGCGGTAAACCTCTCTACCCATAATTTGCACGATCCTCAATTAACAAAACACATTCAGCAAGCCAGCAAAGAATGCGAGGTCGATACAGCTTACCTGGTACTGGAAATCACAGAAAGCGCCGTGATGTCAGATCCGGTTAGTGCCATGAAAGTGCTTGGAGAATTGTCGGATATGGGCATCAATCTTTCGATTGATGATTTTGGCACAGGCTATTCATCTCTCGCCTACCTTAAACAACTACCGATGGATGAAATTAAAATCGATAAGTCATTCGTGATGGATATGATCAATGATAAAGATGATTATATTATAGTCCGTTCGACCATCGACCTTGCCCACAACATGGGTAGAAAAGTGATCGCAGAGGGGGTCGAGTCACTAGAGATATGGGACGCGCTTAACAAAATGGGTTGTGATATGGCACAGGGCAACTACATTAGTGTCCCGCAATCTTCCGAGGACTTTACACAGTGGCTACAGGATTCACAGTGGAGCCTGGAAAAAGTTAACTAGTGTAGTGTATTAACTAGATGACTGATATACCTGTGGCGATTGAGATTTAGGTTATATTGCACGCCCACTTCACTAAAAGCCTAAACCTCAAACGCCACGAATATATCTCACCTCATGGTTTTAATATAATAACCACTCCACACCTATGGACACCAGCACCAGGACAGGTAAACAGAGTAATAGCTAATAATATGGCGCCTCCAATCGACAAGTAAAACATAGCCATCGCTATTTTAAAGCAGCTTTACTTCGTTGCTCATTTACTTAAACCTAAATTAATTAAAAGCAATATATGGGCAGATTAAATCTTCTAGTATCCCATAATATTCCTCTGGTGGTGCTGGTATTGGTATCCTTGCAGTAGTGAGTATTTGACCTATTGGTGGAAGTTCCAATATAGTTCCTTTTTCTGGATTCCCTAAATAGAGGGATTTTTGCGTTCGAGCAACTTCTTCTGCATCCCCACTAGAAAATAGTCCAGGTGCCATAGTATATGGACATAGTGGGTGCGTGTGCCATCCCGCGATTGCACCCGGTTTATTCATATCCATTTGGCCGTTCATGCTAGTTGTTCCACCTCTTCTCCGCGTATAAGTATACTTAGACTCGTTCGAATTTTCTCCGACGCATACTTCGTATATTTCACCACCATATTCATGGTTGTACCAATCATCATATTCACTCCAAGCTCCAGATATTGCATCAATTACGGCTTCTTTCGGTGTATCAAATAAAGTGAAACTACCATCATTAGGTACAATAGATTCTGGAACACCTGAACAGACCGAAGGGATTGGCACAAGGGTATTTCCACTTGATACAAGGCTCAAATAATAATCCCCGGTCTGAAAGCCATAAAATGATTGTGCAACCACACGATAAATACCACTCTCAGCCACATTAGATTTGGAATAATAATTCTTACCAACACCCAGCAGGCTTCCGTCAGGCTTATAGACGCTTAAGTATGTAAAAATAGATGACCCGGTTGTTGACAAAGTAATAGTGTCACCGCTCTCAGCTATTAACTCATAACTGTCAAGATCATTCGTGGTAATTGTTCCTGTGCTGGAAACGCCATTTATTAAAAATCCATGTTCTTTTGTTGTTGAGCCATTAACATAATGAAGTTCATAAGTGCCTGTCTGGAATCCATATCTGGATTGAATTACAGCACGATAAACGCCACTGATAGGCGCAACTTTTTTATATCCATTATAAGCATTTCCTAACAGGCTCCCATCAGGCTTATAGACGCTTAAGTATGTTTGTATCTTTGACCCTGCCGATAAATGGATGGTATCGCCAGCACTTGCAACGAATGAATAGCTGTCGAGATCATTTGCTGTAAATGACCCTGGAGCCATACTTCCGCTAGATAAATAACCATGTTCTTTTGTTGTTGAGCCATTAATATAATGAAGTTCATAAGTGCCTGTCTGGAATCCATATCTGGATTGAATTACAGCACGATAAACGCCACTGATAGGCGCAACTTTTTTATATCCATTATAAGCATTTCCTAACAGGCTCCCATCAGGCTTATAGACGCTTAAGTATGTTTGTATCTTTGACCCTGCCGATAAATGGATGGTATCGCCAGCACTTGCAACGAATGAATAGCTGTCGAGATCATTTGCTGTAAATGACCCTTGAGCCATACTGCCACTAAGTAAAGAACCATGTTCATCAGCATTTGAACTATTAATATAATGAAGCACAAAATTACCTGACTGATAAGCATACCTAGGTACTATATCTATCCTGTACGTACCACTCGAAGGCGCAACTTCTTTATAACCATTATGGGCATTTCCAAGTAGGCTCCCATCAGGATTATAAACGCTTAAGGATGTCTGTTTTGTTGAGCCTGCCGATAAATGAATGGTATCACCACTACTTGCATCAAACGCATAGCTTGCCAAATAGCCAGGTGCTCCAAGAGAACCCGATACCATGCCACCACTAGACAATGAATCACCTTCGACTGCGGAAACCTGAGCTGTATATAATAAGCACAATCCAAACGAACAAAGTATTAGGTGGTTACATAAATATTTCATAGATATATACTCCTGTAATGTTATGAATGGCCTAAATCATTAGGTCAGTCTCTTCACATGTGTCCTTATTCATTCGATATTAAATTCAATTACTTTATTCCAATCTATTATTAGATAACCAAAGCCTGGTTTCTCTTTTAAGAATTGCAAGTAACAGAACCGCTATGGTAGCGAGAGCGACTATGGTGCTGAAGATAAAAGATCTTTTGGGGTATTTTGGACGACGGCATATCATCCATACGGTGAGTTCGAAATGTTCCAAAAAGTCTTTTAGATTCTGTGCCATAGGCGTTCACAGTAAATTCAACAGATTAATTTAGGTTTAAGATAGGCATCCCATTGCTGTTTACTCCCATATAAATATATTTACAATTTAACATAGTCCTGGTCTTTTAGTTGACAAACATCGAGCGTCCTGAAGACCTTTTTTCGTGCGGTATCATTGGTGTATTGCAATCCCTTGAGGGTGGCTGGAACATCATCCCGAGAACGCGCATCAATGTTGATCTCGGCAATAAACTTGAATCTCAAATACCACAAGTATAAATCTGTTCTTAGGTGGCCCTGGGGGCAGTTTCAAGCGGATGGTGCTTAATCGCTGGGGTTAGAGTACATGATAGAGCGCGCTATTGGTGAAGAGGAGCAATTTCTTCACAGGCTTATCGGGCCAAATTTTTTCGATGCCGTATTGATACATGTCGAGCTGGCCGCGATAGTTTTCGGCTACTGAGGCGGCATTATCGCGGTTTACATTGCGATGTGTTTTATAGTCAATAATGATTACGCTATCATTATTGATAACAAGTCGATCAATAATCCCAGTGACCTTGCTTTTTCCCTTAGTAAAATTTAGCGTCATCTCATTGTATGCGGAGTGGTATTGAGCTGGATCAAAGAGCCATTGAAGTGGGGGAGCGTCAATTAAGGAATAGACTTCGTCAAGCCATGCATTAAGTAACCCCGGGGTGGTGTGTTGTCCATGTTCTTCGTTGATGACCTGCGTGATTAACGGTCGGCTCCATTCCGTACCATTAGTCACAAGCTCCAGCATGCGGTGGATGATTTTACCCCGAGTGCTGTGCTCATCCTCATCAATAACAGCTTTTTTGGTGGAGGCTTTATCACAACAGCTGCTTGTGTTTGAGAGATTGCTTGGGCTGATAGCACTGTTATCAATTTTTAGTGCCTGGTGTGGTGTGGTGGTAATTTTAGGCAAGTAAGCGATTGAGGCCTGCGCCATTTCTGAACGCTCAAGTTTCGGCGTTGCTATTTTTAAAACGGTGCCGTTGCCCATTTCGAAACCAGAGTTGTTTATAATAGCCTCTTTTTCCATGAGCTGCTGCGCTATCACACCGTACCAACCTCTCTCTTTACCTTTTCCTGGAATACAGCCGCTGATAATTAGGTGCTGCCTGGCGCGTGTTAGTGCGACATACAGCAGGTTGGCATCTTCACGCGCCTCTTCTTGATCATCGGCTGCCAGCAGTGTTGCTGTGTCACGGTCAATCGTATTTTTGGCACTACAGAGAAAGAAGTGGCTTGGATGTGGCGCTGCGGATGGCCAATTAACAATCGCCTGGTGCGCACGCTTACTGTTCGTAGTGCGTGCGGCATCTGCGATAAAAACCACCGGGGCTTCAAGCCCCTTGGCGGCGTGGATCGTCATGATACGAACGGCACCATCATTGTTGTTTGAGGCGGGTTCATCGATGCTGTCAGGCGCGTGCTCTTTGAGGCGCTTAAGGCGATTGATGAAATGTGGCAGGCTGGGGTAGCGACCACTATCGATCTCTAATGCCAGTTCTATAAAACGAGTGAGATTACCTTCTATCCTTGCGTGTAAGTGAACAGGAAAGGCGGCGTGGTAGCGAGACTGAATATCCCCTCCGTGATAGATGCGATCCAACAGGTCGTGAACGGGTAGCTCGCCTGCGTATGTCTGCCACTGAAGAATCAGTTGTCGTGCGCGTGTCAGGCTATTGTTATGGCCAGGTTCCTGTAACTCAAGCAGTGATGTGAACCAGGACTGTGGCACATTATGCTGCGTTTGTTGGGCTGTGATTGAGGCAAGTTGCATTAATGATTCATCACTACAGTTAAAGAGTGGTGAACGTAGTACCTGGGCTAGTGCAAGGTTGTTGTGTGGTGAAATCAGTGTATTGAGTAGCGCAACCATGTCTTGTGCTACAAGCGTATCTAGAATAGTGCTCTTCGTATTACTGGTGTAAGCGATATTATGTTCGCGTAGCGCCATTTCGTAAGCTGAAAGATGAGTGCGGCTGCGTAGCAGGATAATGACATCATTGCGTTTGATCGGCTGTAATTCATTATCTTTTTTGATCGCAGTACCGTCATTCATCATGGTGTTAATGCGTGCAGCAATGAGCTTGCCTTCTTCATAGTGCTGCTGCCAGGTATCGCCAGCCGAAATTCGAGGCTGATGTAATGGGTTTCTAAAGGTTGACGATGGCGGTGATTCATCGATATTGTCGACATCGATAAGTGGTAGTAGCTCTACTTTTCCCCAGAGTTGTTTTTGATGAGTGTCATGTGTCTGAAAAGAGCTTAGTTGTTTACCGAATGAGGTGTTGTCAAAGATAAGGTTTACACAGTCGATAATGGCGGGGGCGGAGCGCCATGAAATATCAAGTGGGCTGGTTGCTGCATTGAGGTGTTCGCCAAGCCACTGCCGGGCGGTGTCAAACAGCCTCGGGTCGGCACGGCGAAAGCGATAGATTGATTGTTTGCTATCACCAACTAAAAACACGCTGCGATTACGACTGTTTTCACCGCTTGCCAGCTCCTGTAATAGTGGCAACAGCAACCGCCACTGGGTTGGGTTGGTATCTTGAAATTCATCGACGAGAAGATGGTTGATGCGCTGATCCAGTTTATATTGAATCCAGTGGGCGTTATTGTGATGGTTGAGCAGTTGGTAGGCGCGCCATTCAAGGTCAGCAAAATCAAGCAGGCGCTGCTCTTCTTTCATTGTTTGGTAGTAATGTAGCAGGCGTGCACCAACTTGATACCAGGCAGCGGAGCCATGGTAGAGCCGGTGTCGATTGAGTTGATCCTGTAGTGCTAATAATGCTTCGCTAATAACGTGATGTATCTTTAGGAATAAGTGCTCTTCAGCGCCCATTGATTTTTTTTGGGCAGCGCTCTCTTTGCGTTTTCTGGGCTCCCCAGTAGTCGTTAAAAATACGCTACGGATTTTTTCAATACGTTGTTCGATTGAAGAGGTATCGTCATTAACTGCTTGCGTCAGCAGTGCGGCGTGAAGTACGTTGTTTTTGCTCTTATGCTTACTTAGCAATGTGGAGAACTGCTCGCACTGTGCCAGCCGCGAACTGGTTAGAAAAATTGTGTCGGGAGCGGCCTGCTCATCTGCTGAAATCCCCAGTTGCGATAAGAGAGTCTCCCGCGCGTGAGCAAGTGGCTGTGCCTGCTTGTCTGTAAATGCCCACCAGTCACTGCGGTGCTGGAGGAACTGCTTAAGTGACGTTTCTGTGTTGCTGATACCGCCGCAGTGATTCATCAATATTTCCAGTGCTCGTGCGGTGTTTCCATCAGGTTGTTGTGTCGCTTCGCTGAACACGGCATCAAGCGCTCGTTTTTCGAGCAATCCGCTGCTATCCAGGATTTCAAACCCTGGCGGTACATCTGCTTCGAGCGGAAAACGCTGTAGAATCTCCTGACAAAAGGCATGAAAGGTGGTGATGCGTAGGGATTGTTCACATCGCAGTAGACGTTCGTAGAGCGTTTGCGCTTTGAGCTGCATGCATTTCGAGGGGGGTATGCCAATCGCTTGCAGGGCCCTGTTTAGAGCGCCTGGCATGAGTGTCAGTAGCTCATGCAGGCGCTCAGTGATGCGATGTTGCATTTCTGCCGCTGCCTTACGAGTAAAGGTAATGGCGAGAATAGTCTCAGGAGCGGTATCTGATAGCAGTAACCGTAGTAACCGCGTGATTAACAAATAGGTTTTTCCAGTGCCAGCGGATGCTGTCACGGTGATGTTGCGTTGAGGATCGCTTGCGAGTTGAGTTTTATCCATGCCATCTAACCATTATGGGTTGTAGTTTAGAGTATATCTTTTGATTTTACTGTGATCATTTTGTAGGTTCTTTCTGAATAATTTGTCATATAATTATACTTTAATGCGAAGCCTGGTCTTTACGTATGCGTGAGATTTATATTTAAATCATTGTTATTAATGAATTTATTATTACCTCCCTTTCTACTTAAAGCAGTTTTCTACCTAAGCACTAGCTCGATATTACGAAAATTCGACTTATGTGTTGGGGAAAGACGGCGCTACAATTGGGGCGGATAAGGATATTCGTTAATTATTGATCCAGGATGGGTGCATGGATGAATGTGCTGCAAGGATTGCAGTCAGGGATGATGTAGTAAGCGCAGGAGCGTACACCAGGGGTGGTGTTGTACAGGGAAAGTAAGTGACTGGTGTCACAAAAAAGAAAGGGCGGTTCAGCGATGCTGGGCCGTCCTTTTTTTTATTTTTTGTAGGGTTTTTATGGTTACCAGCGGGTTAATGGTTTTTCCAGGGACGACTATTTATCCTGGAAACCTCAGTTGGGCGCGAAAAAGAGGCGTAAGATATTGGTGTACACTAGGTACGCCAAGCGCTTGCGCGGACTTTCGTGATCCAACTGAGGTTTCTAGGTTTATGAAAAGGGATAAAAAAAGAGCGCCAATTAGGCGCTCAAATATCGAGGAAGGGAGAAAAGTAAAAAAGCGAGGGGGGCTTTTTTACAACTTCAATCTTTGTAATGCATAAAACACGCCATATTTACAATGATAATAAAAAACATAAACTTATAAAAAACACCTATCATTAACGCCAAAAAACCAGATACGAATGTGTTCAAATCCAGCAATTTATGAGCATCCGCGTCAATCCCCCTCTTCAACCACAAATAAATGACGATAGAACTAATACATAAAGATTGACCTAGGGGCTTCGATGAAAATATTCCTAAAATTACTGATGGCACTGGTTGTTTTGGCAGTAATCGCGCCCTTCTACCTAAAAAACCAGCAAGGCGTACCTCTGATGTCGCTCAATGATATTAAGATGCCCAACCTTAACGCACCAGCAATTCCAGACAGTGTAAAATCAGCCGTCTTAGATATATCTGCCAACATCCCATCGTCAAACACTATCAATAGTACGCAAGAAAAAGCTCAGATTAAGGTTCACAAATGGCGGGATAAAGATGGCGTGTGGCATTTCTCTAACATTGATGAATCGCTCAAAGGAGCCAATAGCCAGGTAATCTTACTCAACCCAGGAAAAAACACCTTCACACCGACTCCCACAAAACAACCTCAACGAGAGGCCTCCAACATAGAAACAAACAGCATTGAAAATGTCACACCCAACATATTACTCCCATTGACTCATGGAAAGGCAACGATGGATCAAGCAAAACAGGTTCAAAAACTACTTGAGCAACGCAGCAAAACACAACAACAGATGATGCCATAACACAACAGCACAGCACTTGCATGACACGGGAAAAATTTGCTCTAATCAAGGGCGATTAGGAATAGCCAATCTTAAAGGATACAATCCGACTTGCCTTATGTTTTTATTTAAAAAAATCACTGCGGCACTGCTCACCCCACTTCCGTTGTCTCTTATAGCAATACTACTTGGACTATTATTACTCTGGTTCACGCAAAAAAAGAGAGCTGGAAATACACTTATTCTCATCGGCGCTGCATCACTAACGGTTTTCAGCCTGCCTCCAGTCAGCAATTCACTACTGGCATCTCTCGAAAACCAATATCCAGGCCAAATACAACATTTAATCACTTCGAAAACTCATGTGAAATTTATTGTCGTACTTGGCGGAGGACATGTTACCGATCCAGCCATCCCGGTCACTAGCCAGGTAAACACCGCCACATTAGCCCGAGTAACAGAAGGTGCCAGACTACTTAAAAAATTTCCGAACAGTAAACTAGTTCTCTCTGGAGGGAATGTCTTTAGTGACTATCCTGAGGCTGAAACGATGCACGCTATCGCCCAAATAATGAAAATAAAAGAACGCACTATCATTCTTGATCGCTTATCAAAAGACACCAAAGATCAAGCGATCAATATAAAAGAGATCGTTAAAGAACATCGCTTTATTCTCGTTACTTCAGCATCCCATATGCCGCGTTCCATGGCGCTTTTTAAAAGTCAGGGACTCACACCCATTCCCGCGCCAACCAACCATAGCGCCAGAAAAATTAACACTCCAGGCCCAGGCTATTACCTCCCCAATGCGACTGCACTGCGCAATTCAGAGAAGCTAATTCATGAACATCTTGGCATCATGTGGGCAAAGCTACGAGGGCAAATTTAATCAAACCTGCCAATGCTCATATCAACCCGCTCTATCTCGTTATCGATCAAGGCGGGCATGCTAGCCGTGCTTTTGTTTTTAACCAGTATGGGGAAATGCTTTCACTGGGGCTCATACCAATTGAAGCACAGGTCAATGCAAATGATCCTGACTACGTGGAATACAACGCCGAAGCACTACTGCAATCAATACAGACAGCCATTCAAAAGGCGATTGCACCACCTAATGTCAACCTATCAGACATAGTTGCCGCCGGCATGGCAACACAGCGTTCCAATATCGCCTGCTGGGATCAAATAACAGGAGAGCCGCTCTCCCCCATCATTAGCTGGCAAGATAGACGTGCAGCTGGCTGGATCAGACAATTCAAAGCTCACGCGGAACAGGTTCACCAGGCAACCGGACTATTTTTATCACCACATTACGGCGTCGGAAAGCTCCAGTGGTGTTATGAAAACTTACCTGATGTAGCAAAAGCCCATCAACAACAGCGCCTTTGCTGGGGGCCGATGACTAGCTTTTTATTACACCAGCTACTCGATGAAAGACCATACCTGATTGATCAGGTCAACGCTTCGCGCACGCTACTCTGGAATATCAAAACTCGCGACTGGGACCCATCACTAGCAGAGCTCTTTACGCTCCCCCAGGCTCCATTACCAGCGTGTGTTGCCAATCATTACCCATATGGCACACTGACCATTGAAAATCACAAAATCCCGATGACGACCATTATCGGTGATCAATCAGCGTCACTATTTTCCTGGCAACAGCTAGAAAATGATGCGCTCTATATCAATATCGGTACTGGCGCCTTTATTCAGCGAGTGGTTAATGACGAGTGCATCATAAAACCCAACTTACTCACAAGCGTGCTGATAACTGACAAAGATAACGCCCAGTATGCATTAGAAGGCACGATCAACGGTGCGGGCAGCGCCCTCAGCTGGATCGAACAGCAACTTCAACCTGACAGACTCTACCAACAGCTACCGAACTGGCTAGCAGACAAAGCGTGCCCACTACTATTCCTGAATGGTATCTCTGGTATCGGCTCACCTTACTGGCAAGCTGATTTCAAGTCTCACTTCATCGGTGAAGGTGATGACAGACAAAAAATCGTTGCCGTTATCGAGAGCATTGTGTTTCTGCTGCAAGTCAATATTGAACAGTTACAACAGCAACAACCAGCCGCTAATAAAATTTTTATCAGTGGCGGACTGGCGCAACTCGACGGCCTGTGCCAACGCATTGCCGACCTAAGCGGTCTGGCGGTTCAACGCATGTCAGCGTGCGAGGCCACTGCCAGAGGGGTCGTATGGCTGCTTGCAAACACAGGTCAAAACACTGCCGACAGCGCCGCCTGGCGCCAACATGAGCTGACAGAGATCACACCACAGGCCAATCCATCATTAACAGAGCGCTACCAGCGCTGGAAAATTGCAATGGAACAAGCGATAAGCCGACCTTAAGTAACGCAATGAAAGAGAAAGCATAGCGTTACAACTCATGATAGATTACAGGCAGACACTCAACGACAAATTGAATGATGAAAATACCTAAACTCGTTGCCCATCGCGGTCATGCCTCACAATACCCAGAGAACACCCTGCCTGCTATCGAGTCAGCACTAAAGGCGGGCGCCTGTTATGTAGAGGTCGACATCCAACTAACAGCCGACGGTATTCCGGTACTCTTTCATGACGACGATATGCAGCGCATCACCGGACAGAATCAATCCATTACAAAACTCAATGCCGATCAATTAAAGCAATATTCAGCCAGTGAAAAAAGCCGCTTCGACGAGAAGTTTTCAGGTACATCAATCCCTACATTAGCTGAGCTATTGACGCTACTACGTGCCTGGCCTGGTCGCCAGGCATTTATTGAGATAAAAGATGAGAGCACAAAACGATTTGGTACAGAAATAGTCGTAGAAAAAATAATGGCACAACTCACACCGCTCGGCTGCCAGTGCATTCCCATCTCATACGAAGTCGCAGCACTTGAAGTTGCACGCTCGCTAGGCGCTGATAAAATCGGCTGGGTCGCCGCAAAGTGGGATGATACATCGCACCAATCGGCCATTGATCTTGCCCCCGACTATCTTTTTACCAACCACACCCGCCTGCCAGAAAACCCAGATGAGATCTGGCGAGGCCCGTGGCAATGGGCACTCTATGAAGTGACAGATCCAGCACTAGCCCTCACCCTTGCTACAAAAGAGATTGAACTGATCGAGACAATGGCTATTGAAGAGATGCTCTCTCATCCACTGCTCAAACAGAGTGCGTGTATTGGAGTTTAGCAATGGGCAATAAATATTATGACGTCATCATCATCGGTGGCGGTATCCACGGCGTAGGCGTCGCACAAGCAGTTGCTGCAGCGGGTCACTCCGCATTAGTGCTTGAACAGGGAACGCTCGCGTGCGGTACCTCTAGTCGTTCTAGTAAGTTAATCCATGGTGGTCTACGCTACCTCGAAGGGATGCAGCTTTCATTGGTACGCGAATGCCTACGTGAACGCGCACTGCTGCTGAAGAATGCCCCCTCACTCGTAAAACTACAGCCATTTTATATACCAGTTTATAAAGATACCCGCCGTCGTCCATGGCTAATTCGTAGCGGCCTCATGCTTTACGCCCTACTTGGCGGATTTAACCGTGCCAACCTTTTTCGCTCCTTAAGGAAAAGCCAATGGGATGATCTGGACGGCCTCGACACCATCGGACTCGAAGCCGTCTTTCGCTACTATGATGCGCAAACCGATGATGCGGCACTCACACGAGCAGTGATGAGCTCGGCGCAATCGCTCGGCGCAGAGCTCAAAAGCAACGCGCAGTTCATTGCGGGGCATCTCCATCATGATGGCGTAATCATTCAATATCAAAAGAATGAAGAGACCAGCACCTGCGAAGCACGTACTGTAGTAAACGCAGCAGGCCCCTGGGCCAACCACGTACTTGCAAAGATCGTCCCGCAACAGCTACCTCAAGCCATTGATCTGGTACAGGGGACGCACATTCTACTCAACGGAACACTCACTAATGGCATCTACTACATGGAAGCCCCATGCGATCAACGCGCCGTCTTCGCCATGCCGTGGCAAGGAAAGACACTGGTCGGCACGACCGAGACGGCCTTTGATCCGAATACTGATCCCAGCAACGTAGCACCACTCGAAGATGAAGCACGCTATCTTATGAAAACAATCGCCTGCTATTTTCCCGAGTACCGAAATCTGCAGACAAACCCTATTTGCAGTGCATTTGCAGGGCTACGCGTCCTGCCTCACACAGATAACAAAAACAACAGCCCCTTTTCTCAACCACGTGAAACGGTACTACAGACTGATCGTGGTGACTCTCCACGCCTGCTTACCATCTATGGTGGAAAACTCACCGCTTACCGCGCTACTGCTGAAAAATGCATCAACAAACTCCAATCAAGCCTCCCCAAACGAAAAGCCATTGCTAACACTCGAAAACTACCACTCCAAAAACCATAAAAACAAACAATAAATCATCTCTGGGATACACCTACGAAGCCGCCATTACAAATGCCCCACTGCTCATTTTTTCAGTTAAGATAGGTACAAATAAAGACTGAACCCTATTATTAACGCGACTCAAAAACGACTGCCTAATAGTGAAACCTCATCAACTTCATTCAAAAAATACGCTTCGCGTAACAAAGCTTTGCTCGACATTACTAATCATCAGCATGATGCTCGGGGCATGTACCATTATTGAAAAGCCTTTAGCGCCCGCCACTTCAGAAATCTCCGTCATCCTGCCCCCGTCCGTAGAACCAGAGACATTACCCATTAAGCCGCCAGCTCCCGCTACAAGGATTGAAACAGTTAACGCCATAAAATCACTCGATGTAGCAGTCATTATCAGTCGTGACATTGATAACCACCATATTATTTATCACAAGATAAAAAAATTAATCATTGATAAAAATGGTACGGTCACACCTTTTTACCTCTACCAAAAAACCGCAACTGAAATCATCCAACAAATAAAAATCTCGCAACACCCGCAAGTTGTCGCTATTGGACTAGAGGCCGCAAAGGCTACCTCCAATCTGACACAAACCCCAATCATTTTTTGTCAGGTATACAATTACCAGAATCATGGGCTAATCAGTGACTACATAAAAGGGGTCAGTCTTGTACCCTCAGTCGATCAACAGTTAAAGGCGTGGAAAACAGTTTTCCCTGGACTTAAAAGAGTAGGCTTCATCACTGGCAGTGGTAAACAAGCTTTCATTGATAGCGCGGTTAAAACTGCAGCGACATACGACATCACATTAATCAACCATACTGTCAATAACGACAAAGAGATGTGGGGGGAGTTTCGTCGCCTAACACCTCAAATCGACGCATTCTGGCTACTACCTGACAACCGAATTTTGAGCAAACGCACACTACGTAACATAGTCAGCTATAGCGCAAAACATACCACCCCACTATTCACTATTAACGGCCTGTTGCTACAGGCAGGTGTTGTCATATCGAGCGCCCAAGTTGGCGATGATATCGCTCAAAAAGTTGTCACTCGACTGCTCTCGGTCAATCCAGACAATACCGTCCCCGGCGCTGATGTCGAAGCGCTTGACCAGGCACTTAGCTTTATCAACACCCAGGCAACAGAACGATTCAACCTCTCCATTCCAGAGAAAACTATGGCCGTTAACCTTGAAAGGTGGCCCTCTTCGGGCGTTAACGCGACACTCACAAAATAAAAATGATAAAAACTAAAAACCGAAAACGCAGCCTAGTTGGCGATATTATGATGATTCATATCGCCTACGCCATTATCGTCTATTTAGCTGCAGCTTCCTGCCTATGGCTAATGACCAGCTGGATTGTCGAGAACAATCTTGAAAAATGGGCTGTACGTTGGACACAGGAGCTCAACGAACTAGGCACACCACTTTATGATGATTCAAACCCCAACCGTTTTATTCACATTGAAGATTATATTAAAAAATTCCCTGAAATTGCTTACGTTAACTACTACTCCCAATCCGGAAAATTAATCTTCAGTGAAGGTGAAAGGAATGCCAGCCAACACCTAAGCCTGAACAGCCAACAGATAGCACAACTTAACAATACTCGAACCATAAAAAAACCCCAAATTATCGAGCAAGAACTAAGTGACTCTCCCTATGTTAAAACCTATACGCCCATCTGGATCGAGTCCATTCCTAATGATGGCTTATTAGACTTTAATCTCGCCGATGCGACTGTAGATGACATCGTGCTTGCAGGTTATGTTGAATTAGGCCTTGACTTCACTCCCTACGAAAAACAGTTCATTAGCAATCTAATTAGCGGTAGCCTTGCCATTCTGTTTATATTTCTGCTCATCCTGGCGATCAGCAAGCAGACCATCAGACACGCAGTAAAACCACTGGAGCAACTTAACAAACCACTCATGAGCCTGGCAGAAGGCAATACTGATATATATGTGCACCCATCAAAGCACCATGAAATAAATGCCATCAGCCATGCATTAAACACCACTATCGCTGCACTGCGTGAACGTGATGCTACGCTATTACGGTTAGCCAACCATGACTCACTAACAGGGCTTTATAACCGCAACTTCTTCTCAAAGAAGCTAGCACAACTTGCGGCAACAAACAGTACCAGCGCCCTACTCTTTATCGATCTCGATCACTTCAAGTACGTTAACGATACACTTGGCCATGAAGCTGGAGATCGTATGTTAGTGCAGGCCGCTCGCTGGTTTAGACACAGACTTAGAGAATACGACACATTATGCCGTTTTGGTGGTGATGAATTTACCATCTTGATTGAAAGCACTACTCAAAAAAAAGTGATCCAGCTGGCCAATAAGCTTATCACCACCATGAGCGAACAGTTGATCTTCATCGACAACAATCAAAATTTCCAGGTAAGCTGCAGCATCGGCATTACCATGATTGATTCAGATCTCTATACACCAGACGAATTCCTTTCGCAGGCCGATCTTGCTTGCCATGAAGCTAAAAGAGCCGGTCGTAACCGCTTTTACTTCTACGAAAAGCTTAAAAATGAGACCGGAAAAATGGAAGAAGATATCGGCTGGTCTCGCCGTATTGAGACGGCACTCAAAGAGGATCAATTCATTTTAGAGTACCAACCGATCATCAACATGCACACCGGCAACTCAGATATCTATGAAGTACTACTACGCATGCCAGGTGAAGGAGCGAAGCTCATTCCACCGTCAGCATTCCTCCCGGCTGCACAGCGCTTTGGGTTGATGGTCGACATAGACCACTGGGTGATCCAGCACGCCCTTAAGGCACTCTCAATTCACCGTCAATCCAACCCATCCCTTAAATTTGCAATCAATCTATCCGGGCATGTTTTTGAAGAGATCAATCTTGTCAAAATAGTTCAGGATAATATTGAGCGATACAATATTCCACCTGATGCCCTGATCTTTGAAATCACCGAACAGGTTGCGGTACAACATATTGCCAAGGCCAACCTGCTGATCAAAAAGTTGATCGCACTCGGCTGTGAGTTTGCACTCGATGATTTTGGCTCTGGCTTTAGCTCATTCAACTACTTAAAGCACCTTCCGATTCACTACATCAAGATCGATGGAAACTTCATTGAAAATATGACCAATGATAAAACAGACCAGGCGATGGTACAGTCCATGATTCAGATTGCAAAGACCGTTGGGAAATTTACTATTGCCGAATACGTGCTAGATGAAGACACCATGTCCTTGCTCAAGAAACTCGGTATCGACTATGCGCAAGGGCACTATATAGGCAAACCACAGCAAAAAATTGCCTAAGGAACGTGCACTACGTAGTCACCACTGAAAAAAGACCAGCCACCCAATTATTCACTGGCAACGAAATAGTCATTACCTGAATGGCTGGCTTATTCCTCTAAAAGCACACCGGCGACTTCACCTCAACGTGGTGCTCGTTAATATCTGCGAAAAAAAATTCCAAAAAGGCAATTAGCCACTTCTTCAGGTTCCATGCTGTTGCTGCCAAAAAAAGGTAACTTATTTAACGCCAGACATTATCCATCGTAGAAGTAACACCACTCGCCATCGAAGCCCCAAAGCGTTCAACAAAACGTTCAAAGACAGGCTGGTCATAGGTGTAGTCCACTATTTTTTCAGCGCCAATCACTTCACGTGCGACATAACTACTACTACCAAGCGCATCAACCAACCCGACGTCAATCGCTTGCTCGCCTGTCCAGACAAGACCGCTGAATATTTTAGGGTCGTCCGATAGTCGCTCACCACGCCCTTCTTTAACAACATTGATGAACTGCTGATGGATTGAGCCCAATAGCGTTTTAATATGCTGAGTATCATCTTCTTTAAGTGGTGAGAATGGATCCATAAAACCCTTATTCTCTCCCGCAGTCATCATACGGCGCTCGACGCCAAGCTTATCCATCGCATCAACAAATCCAAAGCCATTCATGATCACACCGATTGAACCAACAATGCTCGCTTTGTCTGCATAGATTTCATCTGCAGCGGCGGCGATGTAATAACCACCAGAGGCGCACATATCAGTGATCACCGCATAAACAGGTTTATTAGGGTGCTTGTCACGCAAACGCTTTATTTCATCATTAATATAGCCGGCCTGAACAGGGCTTCCACCCGGGCTATTGATGCGAAGAATGACTGCGGCAGAGTGTTTGTTTCTAAATGCGTCACGCAGTGCGGAAACAATGCTATCGGCATTGGCCTCAGAATCAGCAGCAATCGTGCCGCGTATTTCAATCAACGCGGTGTGCTTGTGTTGCTTGTTTGGCAAATCACTCAGGTCGTTTTTCATATAGACCATAAAGAAGATCGCCGCAAGATAAACGAACATCATCGCTTTAAAAAAGATCCCCCAGCGTCGCGTACTTTTCTGCTCCTTGTGTGCGCTGAAAACCAGCTTCTCCATTACGTCACGCTGCCACTCTTCTTTACTCTCTCCACTCTCAGATGATGCTCTCTTCTCGCCCATCCAAGGGTCCCTTTCTTTTGATGTAGGTGAGGTGGTGTCGATTTTAATCTCGTCTGACATGTTGGTTTCCGTACTTTTCCTTGAGGAGTTATTACTTTTTTCAATCAATTTGATTTCGAAGATTCATACAACGAGCCTGCGATACATTAACTTGCTTAGGAACGTGCCCGGAATAACTTGCCGTTTTCGCATCTCTGCTTCAGCCCGTCTTTGCCCGTTCTTCAATCACAAAAACTCGAAATAGAACGACTATTCCTCCGCTTTTGCTCAATCAGAACGAACAAATACAAACTAAATCAGAGCGCCAAAAAAGCAAGTTATTCCGTGCACGTTCCTTATCGGCGCTCGCCATACTCGCATTAATTCAATCTTTATACAGCAGTTGGCCCACTTCTGAAATATTATCGAGGCATGCAAGTGGCTGATGTGCCTGCAAGCGTTCCACCGCATGCACCCCATAAGTGACGCCCAGCGAAGCAGTACCCGCCTCAGCAGCCATCTGTAGATCATACTCGGTATCACCAATCATCACTGTTTGTTCCGGCGCAACATCCAACACTGTCATAATCTCAAGTAGCATTTGAGGATGCGGTTTGGAGTGCGTTTCGTCGGCACAGCGCGTGATGTGGAAAAAGTCGCCAGAATTGGTTTCCGCAATAGACCTGTCTAACCCAAGCCGACTTTTGCCAGTGGCTACCGCGAGCAGATAGTCATCTGCATGCAGGTGCTTAATCACATCCATCGCGCCATCAAACAGTATCGATCGGTTTTGCTTGCCAGCCAGGAAATAATGGCGATAACGATCAGCAAATTTCTCGACGGTTGCTTCACCCTCATCCGGATAAAGTTGACGAATTGCCTCAGGCAGACCCAGGCCGATAACATTGCGCAGGTCATGGTTACTTCGCTCTACCAAAGCCAACTCGGCAATCACATTGGCGAGTGATTGAGTGATCTGCGCTTCAGAATCCATTAATGTGCCATCCCAATCGAAAACGATGAGCTTAAATCTGTTGTTCATTATTTATTCAGTTTCCAGTGAATTCAGGAATTTCTCTAGCGCTGGGCTGAGTGGTGCCGAAACCGAGATTTTTTTCATGCTGCCCGGCAACATAAAGTTAAGCGTATGGGCGTGAAGAAACAAGCGCTTTAACCCCTGCTTTTTGAGCTCGCGATTCATGGTTCGCTTTCCATAAACCTCATCGCCCAGGATTGGGTGACCAGAATGAGCCGTATGTACGCGAATTTGATGCATGCGTCCTGTCAATGGTTTTGCCTCCAGCAGCGTCATTCGATGGTCAAAGTGGCGTTTTACCGAAAACTTAGTCGTAGAGACCTGACCATCCCTGCTCACCTTCACCGTGCGCAAGCCAGAATCCGACCGCTCTTTTAACAGTGGAAAGTTAACTGTGCTCTCATCGTCCTGCCAATAGCCTTGAACTAACGCATAATAGCGCTTATCGATCAGGTTTTCACGTAACAGCTCATGTAGTTCCAGTAGTACTGGGCGGTTTTTGGCTAGTAACAAGCAACCCGAGGTATGACGGTCAAGTCGATGAACCAGCTCAATATTTTTTTCCTCTGGACGGAGCACTCGCATAATTTCAATTACACCATTGGCAATACCACTGCCGCCGTGAACAGCAATACCGGAGGGCTTGTCGATAATAATCAGATTATCGTCTTCGAAAATGATTGACTCAGCAATCGCACTGCAGAGCCCCTTTGAGGGCGCCTCAGGCACCCCTTCAACGGGAACAGACACAGGGGGAACTCTTACAATATCATCCAGTTGAAGTCGATATGTCTGCTTAATTCTACCCTTATTAACGCGCACCTGACCGGTGCGTAGCAGGCGGTAAACCAGGCTTTTAGGCAGCCCTTTGAGTGCTGTCAGCAAAAAATTATCAATCCGCTGCCCGGCATTGCCACTATCAATTGTCAGCAGGCGCACCGGTTGCCTTGTCGTATTATCGCTCAACTCAATCATTCTCCTGTAATATCAATAAAATAACTCAACTCATAGGTTTGATACTACCCGGAATTCTTGATATATTGGGCGCGTGGTATCCGGCCTTAAGGCGTGAGATACAGGGATTGTCCAAACTTTACGTTCGGATGACAAATATTTTTTACACAATATGGCGCGAAACTAGCCTGACTGCGTTGCTCTACACGAAGTAGCGCTGCTCGACCCCCTCCCAGACAAACGGGAAGATAGCGGAGCCGAAGCAGACAAAAAGTCAGACTAAAACGAAACGCAATATTGAGCCCTCAACCATGAGGGCAAGGGTCATTGGCAGCTCGACCCTATTTACGAGCGCTGTTTTATAGATATGCCCCCATGCGGTTTTGCATGGTGAGAGCCGAACCGATACATAGCCGAGAAGCATGCAATGATGCTCAGGCAACGTTGAACTGTGGAGCATAGGCCCCGTTCAACCAAATAGAGTTAAACGTTCGGCAATTTCCGAATTGATGGCAACGCGTGGGCGCCATAGGGATTGTTAAAAAATGAAAAGAATGTTGATTAACGCGACTCAGCCTGAAGAGTTGCGTGTCGCCCTCGTAGACGGTCAACGTCTATATGATCTTGATATCGAAACACCCGCAAGAGAGCAGAAAAAATCCAATATATACAAAGGGAAAATAACTCGCGTCGAGCCCAGTCTCGAAGCTGCGTTTGTCGACTACGGCGCTGATCGCCACGGCTTCCTGCCACTCAAAGAAGTGGCCCCATCAGTTTTTTGTAAACAGCCACCCGAAGGCAAGCGCCTTGAAATCAAAGATGTCCTGAAAGAAGGACAGGAAATCCTGATTCAGATTGCGAAAGAAGAACGTGGTACCAAGGGTGCTGCGTTAACGACCTTTATCAGTCTTGCCGGTCGCTACCTTGTATTGATGCCAAATAACCCTCGCGCCGGTGGTATCTCACGACGTATCGAAGGTGAAGACCGCTCTGAACTTCGTGAAGTGCTCGACTCGCTCACCATCCCGGATGGCATGGGCATGATCGTTCGTACTGCGGGTGTTGGCAAAAGTGACGAAGAACTACAGTGGGATATGGATTATCTCGGTCGCGTGTGGGAAGCAATTGAAACAGCCGCACCAGAAAAGCCGGCACCTTTCCTCATCTACCAGGAAAGTAACATCATCATTCGCGCGATTCGTGACTATTTGCGCCCAGACATCGGCGAGATCTTAATTGATGATGAAGATGTCTATAACAATGCACGCGAATTTATGCAGCAGGTGATGCCGCATAATTTAAACAAGATTAAACGTTACGAAGACGCGGTTCCGCTCTTCACTCGCTACCAGATTGAAAGCCAGATTGAAGCAGCGTTCCAGCATGAGCTCCGCCTGCCATCAGGCGGTTCGATTGTGATCGATCCAACAGAGGCACTGGTCTCTATTGATATCAACTCGAGCCGTGCCACTAAAGGCAGCGATATTGAAGAGACGGCCCTCTCAACTAACCTTGAAGCGGCGGATGAGATTGCCCGTCAGCTGCGCCTGCGTGATATGGGTGGTCTGGTGGTCATCGATTTCATCGACATGACCCCTAGCCGCAATCAACGCGAAGTTGAAAACCGTATTCGTGAAGCACTAAAAAAAGATCGTGCACGCATCCAGGTGGGGCGTATCTCGCGCTTTGGCCTGCTGGAAATGTCTCGCCAACGCCTTCGTCCTTCGCTTGGTGAATCCAGCCAGCACACCTGCCCTCGCTGTAGCGGCCTGGGTTCCATTCGCAGTGTTGAGTCTCTCTCGCTCTCTATTTTGCGCATCATCGAAGAAGATGCAATGAAAGAGCAGACAGCACAGATCATTGCGCAGTTGCCAGTTGATGTGGCGACTTACCTGCTGAATGAAAAACGTGAAATTGTCTCTGCGATTGAAAAACGCCAGAATGTGCGCATCCTGTTAATAGCCAACTCATCGCTGGAGATTCCGAACTACACTGTTCAGCGCCAACGTGCCGATGAGCTGCCAAATGGCGCGAAAAACAGCTATGAACTCGCCACTGAAATTGAAGAAAAGAAAGAGACCATTATGTCAGCTGCACCTCAGGCTGCCGCTGAACAGCCAGCCGTGAAAGGGGTTGTGCCAAACTCTCCAGCACCGACCCGTAATACCACTGAAGCACCTGGTGAAGATGGTTTTATCAAACGTCTCTGGAGCACGCTCTTTAGCGGCGATAAAAAAGAGACAACCACTGAAGTTAAGATCACTAAAACGCCACCAAGAACACAATCTTCACGTTCGAACGCTGGTGGACGTGGACGATCCCAGCGCAGTGAAAAATCAGGTTCTTCACGCGGCAGCAATCGTGAAAACAGCGCTAGACGCGGCGGCAAACGTCGTAATAACAATCAAGATAAAGGGAGTACTGAGCTCACGGCAGCTGAGCAAAACAGCGCACCAGCCACCACACCGGCAGATACATCAACGGCATCTAACAAGCCTGCTGATAATGATACTGGCGCAGAGACACCTAAGAGTACACGTCCACGCCGTCGCCGTGGTGGGCGCCGTAATCGTAATCGTGACAACAATAGACAGAATAGCGATAACGCAACATCAACTGATAATACAGCAGCCCCTATTGAATCTTCAGGTGCAACGACCAGTAGTAATACACCTCGGCAGTCAAACACAGACAAGCCTAAGCCAGCTGCGACGGATACACAGCCAGTAGCAAAAGCACAGGAAAGTGGACAGAAAAGAGAGGCGCCTAAGGCTCAAGAAAATAGAGGGAATGCGAAGCGAGCTGACACAACAAAAGCTGAAGCCAGCAAACCAGCAGCTTCTGGCAATGTAGCACCAAGCCCAGCGCAGAACGTGACAACGGCAAAGCCAAAGCCACCTCAAGCACCAACAGAGCGATGGGCATCAAAGCCAGCAGAAAAACCTGTGTCAGATAAGCCCAAAGCGACGCCAGCACCTACACCAACGCCACAAGTAAAACAGGACGAGAAAAAACCTGCGGTAGTAAACAAACCAACACCGGCCCCAGCTCCGGTTCAAAGTGCACCGAGCACGCCAAAGCCTGCCCCTGCTCCTATCAAGCCCAGTGGCACAACAAAGCCAGCACTGGTTCAAATCGAAACGAAAAAGGCAGCCCCTCAAACGGCTAGCAAACCCGCAACCTCACCTACAGGAAGCACTGACAGCTAGTTAATGCTGAACGTAGAAAGATAAAAGGCCACGACCTGTTACCTGGTCGTAGCCTTTTTAATTAAAATGAGCATACACTAACTCAAAGGTGCTTCGCTTTAATCTCACTTAGTAAGCCATCTGCGGCGAGCTCCACCATATCCAGTACGCGCTCAAAACCTTTAGAACCACCATAATAGGGATCAGGTACCTCTTCCTCATCAACATGACTTGAATAGTTTAGGAAAAGCGAAACCTTATTACTCTGCTCCTGTGGACAAATCTCAAGCAAATTAGCGAGGTTGTCTTTATCCATTGCAATCACATAGTCATAGTAATTAAAGTCAGCTTTTTTCACACGTCTTGCGCGTTGCGAGCTAAGATCAAACCCTCTATTTAGCGCGGTGGCTTGCGCCCTCTTATCCGGCTGCTCTCCAACATGATAGGCATGCGTTCCTGCAGAATCTATTTCGATTCGTTGAGCTAACGACGCTTGCATAACCAGATGTTCAAAAACCCCATGTGCGGTAGGTGATCGGCAAATATTGCCCATGCAGACAAACAAAACTTTAATCATGTATTAGCCTCATATTAATCGAATTAAATTGCCCATTAAAACCATGATTATTTATGGAGTTTTACAATATTACACTATAGAATCGAAATATATCTTGGCTATCAGCAACCTGCTGCCAGATAAATTAACAGATAATTAACCTGCAATACCATTTATGAGGCCCTTGGCATGACGCCACTAATATCAGACATAGAGAGCTTACGCAGTGCGATTGGCCAACACGTACGCTTTCACAATGTGGTATTTGAGATTATAGAAATACTCGAAGACGGCCCCTCATTTGTGTTGCAGGATTGTGAGGAGCACACCTCAATCCAGCCTGACCAACATGGCGAAGCGCATCGCCGGGTACCTCAAACGATGACACTTCCTATTTTAATGACCGCCGATGGTGCTCTGGATCCTGATAGTATGGGGATCGAATTGCTGGCTTAAAAGAGCACCTTATTTCGCTTCTGTTTAGCGGTCATTATCGCTTCAAGTTTCGCTAACTCTTCCTCTGTATCAATACTCAACCCAGGGTATAAATCAGTAATCCCTACGTGGATCTTATGCCCATGCCATAACACCCGTAGCTGTTCTAGCGATTCAACCTTCTCATGCGGGCATGGAGCCCACGTCACATACTCTTTAATAAAACTTGCGCGATAGCCATAAAGCCCAACATGACTAAAATAGTCAGCATCTGCCGGTAGTGACTCACTGGCAGATGTATAATCGGCACCAGGCCATGGGATTGCTGAACGGCTAAAACAGAGTGCATAGCCATTTTCATCCATCGCCACTTTAACGCAGTGCCAATCAAACAATTCAGCGCAACCACTAATCGGCTCACACAAAGTAGAAACACTAGCATCACAATTATTAGCAAGATTCTCAGCAGTCTGGTTAATTAATGATGCCGGCATTAAAGGCTCATCACCCTGCAAGTTAACGATGATTTGATCGCCACTGCAACCCAGCAGATCAACCACCTCTGCCAAGCGATCAGTACCAGACGGATGACTATCGAGCGTCATGCAGACCTCAGCACCAAAACCTTCGGCGACTGTCTGAATTCTTTTATCATCGGTAGCGATGATAATTTTTTCAGCTTCACTCTCAAGTGCACGTTCATAGACATGCTGGATCATCGTCTTACCGGCAATCTCACACAGCGGTTTACCTGGCAGTCGTGTTGATGCATAGCGCGCCGGGATAACAACATAAAATCCCATCAAACTTCCTCGTCGGCTGGTAGTTCTCTTGCTTCATCAACCAACATAACCGGTATATCGTCGCGAATTTGATAAGCGAGCCTGTCTACTTTACAAATAAGTTCATCACCATCATCTTTGTAGACTAAAGGCCCCTTACACATCGGACATGCAAGGATATCTAGCAGCTTCTTATCCATCACAATTTCATCCTCTTAATTGTTAATACGATCAATATTTGTGATTAGCGCAGTTAAACGTTCTACTGCTTTCTTTTCTGGAGCCATCTCAATCGCCACCACCCAGTGTTCAGGCCTTGAAAAAGAGGCACATTTCACCGCATCTTTCTCTGTCATAACGACCATTTTATCATCACCAAAGTTCAGGTCATCAATACTGTAGGCGTGATGATCCGGAAAAGGATGTGCAATTACTTCGACACCCGCGTCCTTGAGCAGAGTAAAAAACTTTTCAGGATAGCCAATTCCGGCGATAGCATGAACTTTTTTACCTTTCAGAACGGATAGCTCATCCTTTTTCTCTGGAGACTGTAAATTATAAAGGCAACTTCGTCCTAGTGTCATTCGGTATTCGTTAACCGTGAGCGGATCGCCATTGGTCAGGCACAGATCAACATCTTTCAGGCGAGTAACCGACTCACGCAGCGGCCCAGCCGGCAACAGCTGCCCATTACCAAAGCGCCGTTGCCCATCGATCATCACAATTTCTATATCACGCCCCATCGCGTAGTGCTGCAGGCCATCATCAGCAATCACAATGTCGCAATCAAAATCGTTTAACAACATTCTGACGGCATCAGAACGATGCGGAGAGACAACCATAGGACAGTGGCAACGTTGAGCCAATAGGACTGCCTCATCACCCACCAATGCGGGATTACTATCCGCCATCATAGCTTGAGGCCATTCAGTAGCACCGCCACCATAACCGCGAGAAACAATACCGGGCCGATACCCTTTGTCACGTAAGAAATTTACCAGCCAGATAACAAAAGGGGTTTTACCAGTCCCGCCCACCGTAATATTCCCGACAACAATGAGCGGTGCAGAGAAATGATTAACCGTTAACCAGCCATGTTGATATAGAGTGCGCCTCACCATTATCAAGCAGCGAAAGAGCCAGGATAGCGGTAGCAATGGAATCATACCAATACCACCGTTATACCAAATCTGTTCGATTTTGCTCATTTACAATCACCGGGATATTGAGCAATAGCAATCAACTGCCGGCTTGCTCCTGGATCACAACCGTTGCTGCTTCATATTGCAGATGATAGAGATTGGCATAGTAGCCACCTACCGCAAGCAGCTGATCATGTTTACCCTGCTCAACAATTTCTCCTTCATGCATCACGATAATAGTATCCGCCTTTTCAATCGTTGATAGACGATGAGCGATAACAAAGGTTGTTCTGTCTTTCATCAGCTCATCAAGGGCAGCCTGAATATAGCGCTCAGACTCCGTATCGAGAGCAGAGGTTGCTTCATCTAAAATAAGAATAGGCGCATTCTTTAATAGTGCACGCGCAATCGCAAGGCGCTGACGCTGCCCACCAGAGAGCAGCACACCATTATCGCCGACCATTGTATTGAGCCCATCAGGCAGGGTTTCAATAAATTCCATTGCATGCGCCGCTGTCGCGGCCTGAATGATTTCAGCCTCCGAACAATCCTCTAAGCTACCATAAGCAATATTACGCCCGATGGTATCGTTGAACAGCATCACATCCTGACCAACAAGTGCAATCTGTTGCCGCAGACTTTCAAGCGTGAGCTCACCAATAGCATGGCCATCGACGGTGATACTGCCGCTGGTGTAATCATAAAAACGTGGCAAGAGGCTTGCCAATGTTGTTTTGCCGCTGCCAGACTTACCCACAAAGGCAATACTCTGTCCTGCTTCAGCCCTCAATGAAATATTATCAAGAACAACGCCTTTACTCTGTTCGTAGCTAAAACAAACATCTTTGAACTCTACCGCACCGCTGATTTTATCAAGGCGAATAGAGCCAGCATCAACTTCGACCGCCGCATCGAGCAGATCAAAGATACTTTTAGCTGCAGATATCCCACGCTGAATAATAACATTAACGGTCGTGAGTCGTTTAACTGGCGTCAACATCATCATCATCGCTGCCAGAAATGACATAAATGTTCCTGGTGTAATCGCATCCAGCATCGGCCCACTGGTTGCCAGATAGATGATCACAGCCAATGCACAGGCTGAGATGAACTGTATGATTTGAACACTAGAAACACTAGTCGCTATCAGTTTCATAAACTGGCGACGATTCCCTTCATTCACTTCTTCAAAGTGAGTCGCCTCATAATCCTGGCCACCAAAGGTCTTAATCACCCGGTGACCCTCTATTGCCTCCTCAGAAACGTGCGTTACACTGCCCATTGATGACTGAATCCGAGTACTGATACGACGAAAGCGTTTATTCACAAAACTGACTAGCAGAATAATAATCGGGCCAAGCACAAACATCACCAGTGAGAGCTGCCAACTGGTATAAAACATTAACGCCAGTAAAAAAATAATGGTTAAAACATCTCGAATAACAATGGTGATGGCATCAGTTGCGGCAGAGGCAACCTGCTCAACGTCAAACGTGAATTTTGAAATCAATGCCCCTGATGAGCTGCCATCATAAAAACGGGTCGGCAGCGAAAGTATATGAGTAAACATCTCCCGGCGTAAGGTCTTGACAATATTTCGCCCAATCCAGGCCATTAGAAATGATGAAACAAAAGTACCCACACCACGAATTAGAGCAATGCCAATAAAAAGAATTGGCAACAACGCAATCCACTCTGGATCTTTCTCAACAAAGCCGCCATCCAGTATCGGCTTAAGCATTGCAGCCAAACCAGCATCGGTGGCAGCAGCACAGACCATACCGATAACCGCTAAACTAAAGGCAAGCTTGTAAGGCAATACATAGCGCAGCAGGCGACGATAAATCACTGCGCCATCGGTAATCTCTTCAGGGTTTTCGTTTTTAAGACGGCTCAAGGTTATTTTTTTGGCTGTTTTGTCGCGAGAGAAAGTTTCACAATGCCTAACTGCCGGGCGGCGTCCATCGCAGTAACAACCGCTTGATGAGGCGTGTTGGCATCGGCGCTAATCACTAGTGAGACATCTTTACGGCCATCAGCAGCGAGCTGAATCGCCTTTTTTAAGGTAGCCGTCTGACGATTAACAACCTTTTGCTGGTTGATGTAGAAACGCCCTTTTACATCAATCGTTAAATCAATCGGGGCAATCGCTGCCTCCACCGGTTCAGCATTGGCCTCCGGTAGGTCAACCGTAATTTCTGCTTCTTTGGTAAAGGTGGTCGAGACCATAAAAAAAATCAGCAGCAGAAAGACCACGTCGATTAGTGGAGTCAAGTTTACTTCTGGATCTTGCTTTGTGAATTGACGCAGGTTCACTGGTTATATGACTCGACAATTAGATCCGCTGTTCATTTTCACGCGCACCATGCAGTACTTCGACCATCTTGATCGACTCTGCCTCCATGATACAGACGAGGCTCTCAACCTTGCCGCGAAAATGACGATAGAAAATCAGACTAGGGATCGCAATCGAAAGGCCAGTAGCCGTGGTAATCAATGCCTCAGAAATACCCCCTGCCAGCACAGCAGGATCACCCACCCCAGCGGTAGTAATGGCAGCGAAGACTTTAATCATACCGATAACGGTACCTAGCAGACCTAGCAATGGAGTAATCGAGGCAATAGTGCCCAGTGTATTGAGGTAACGCTCAAGCTCATTGACCACCTGACGACCTGTCTCTTCAATGCTCTCTTTCATTACTTCGCGTTCGTGGCGTAAATTAACCAGCCCCGCTGCCAATATTTTGCCAAGCGGTGACGCTTCACGCAGACGAGCAATTTCGCTCGCATTCAACTTGTTCTGCTTTTCCAGCTTCCAGATTGTCGCGACCAGATCGTTGGGACAGATCTTTTGTTTTTGCAGCGACCATGAGCGCTCAACAATAATCGCGAAGGCGATCATCGAACAGAGCAGGATGGGTATCATCAACCAGCCGCCGGATTGTACAAGCTCAAACACGTGTATTTAATCCCTTGTTTAATGAGTAATAACAGTGGACATCATACCGGAATAAGCCGTATTTTTCACACTCTTGATTGGAATTCAGTGCAATAGAGCGGAGTGCCAGTAACGCTTGTTTTGATGGCGAAAGCGTTCGACTAAGCGCACCTCGCCCTGATTATTGAAATGAAAGGTAATCGCCCCGCTTACACCGCTTGTTAGCCTCTCACTGCCCTGTTGCTGATAACGCTGAGTCACCTCAGAATGTGGAAAGTTGTAACGATTTAGATGCCCTGCTGGAAACAGTACATATTGAGGCATAGTGGCCGCAACGAAAGATTGGCTTGATGAACTTTTACTACCGTGATGTGGTGCAACCACCACACGCGCCATTAACTTTTCATGCTGCTCATCCAGTAGTGCTCGCTCTGCGGCAGCCTCAATATCGCCAGTTAATAGCAGTGAACTGCCACGCTGACCAATATCACCAACACTGCTGATGCGCAGCACACATGAGGCATCGTTGCCGTCGAAGCCTTCGGGTGGCGGGTGCAATACTTCAAACAGCACATTGTCCCACTGCCACTCCTGACCTGCCACACAGTGCTGTGCCGCTGGCTGCCACGTTACTCGCTCCGGCACACTGGTTATCACTCGCGAAACCACTATCTGCGACATCACCGAACGAGCGCCACCCATATGGTCATTATCGCCGTGACCAATCACCAGCATATCCAGTTGCTTGACCCCCACACTGTTTAGATATGGAATAACAACGGCACTACCCGTATCAAAGCTATCACTAAAGCGCGGCCCAGTATCATAGACCAGCGTATGGTTTTTTGTCTGTACAACAGCGGCCAGCCCCTGACCAACATCTAGCAGCGTAAACCACCAATCGCCATCAGCTGGACGTACCGGTGTCACCAGAAAAAGCGGCAGAAGCCAGATAATGCCCAACCAGCGCCCTGGTATACCGCGCGGCGCTAACAGCAGTAACGTGCCAATCAACGCAGGTATTAAGGTCCATTTGGCCGGCGGATGTTGCTGCCATAAACCCTGTTCTTGCGTTCCAATTAATTCAAGAAAGGGCCATAAAAGTGATAGTGCCGTAGATGCTACGCCCAGTAACAGAGCGCCAATCTCAGGGAACAACAGTACGCTTGAGGTACCCAATAACACCAGCGGTACAACCACAAAGCTAACCCAGGGTACCGCTACAAAATTAGCCACGGGTGATAAGAGTGGTAACTGCTGAAAAGTCAGTAATAATGGTGGCAGCAACGCTATCGCTACCACCACATGAACCCTGCCCCAGCGCCACCAGAGATCACGTCTTCCGAGGCGACAACTCATGGCAAAGATAATAGCCGCAACCGCTCCGAATGAGAGCCAAAAACCGGCAGACATCACCACAAACGGATCAATCACAAGCACAATAATAAGTGCCAATGCCAGCGTATCGCTAAATCGGCGTTGGCGCTGTAAAAACAGCATCAACATCACCACCGCTACCATTACTAAGGCTCGCTGTGTGGGAATCGTAAATCCGGCCAGTGCTGCATAGAGTGTGGCAGCTAACAGGCCAGCTACCGCTGCCACTCTTGGCGCTGGCCAATGTATGGTGGCATTTGCGATGCGCGACCAGAGAAATTGCACCAATATAAACACCGCCCCTGCAACAAGCCCGATATGCAATCCCGAGATCGCAACAAGATGAATTGTTCCTGTCTTTCTTAATACCTCCCATTGAGGTTGGCTAATCGCCTGCCGCTCACCAATCGCGAGCGCTGTGATGATGCCATTAAAACCAGGCTCATTGAGCTGTGTGCTAATGGCACTCGCCAGCGATTGCCGCAATCGCTGCAGTGGGTAGTGCGACACATCACTTATCAACAGCCGATTCTCTTCAGAATCCCGAATATACCCTATCGCCTGAATTCGCTGTTGAAACAGCCACCCTTCATAATCAAAACCACCTGGATTCATAAATCCATGCGGCCTTTTCAAACGAACTGTTAACTGCCAGCGATCACCTACAGAAAGTTCCGGGACATTTTTGTACCAGTTAAGCCGGACATGATGCGGTACTTTTTCAAGGATATTGCCCTGGTATTGAATTTGATCAATATCAAATAAGAATCGCCATTTATGCCCTGTTTTTTGTGGTAACGAGGCGATTGCCCCCTGTATAACCAGGTCCTGTTTTTCAAGTGCTGGTGGTAACGGGGTCGACAGTATCAACGCAGCCTGTAACCATGCCCAGTGAAACCCTATAACCAGAAATAGCAGTGACCTCATTCGCCGAAAAAACCACACTGCCGGCATGACCAGTAGTAACAGCACCATCCATAGCACTGTTTGAGTGGTTGAAGTCAGAGGCAACTCAGCAAACTGCTGAAACAGTAAAATGCCAGATAAAAATGCGACTGCTGCTAAACGCATATCCGTCCCTGGTTATGCTAGATATTCCTGAATAAGTAGAATGCCAAATATAGACAGCTACCGCCAGCTTAGGCTATTGTTAAGGGATGCCAAAAAAAATAATAAAAAGGTTTCTTCCCGATCACAAGCGAATTAGAGAGCATAAACACCTGCAAATATTTGGAAAGCTGATTCACGACCCCAATCTATGGCACCTTAATCGTCGTTCGGTTTCAGGCGCTTTTTCTGTGGGGCTGTTTATGGCATTCGTCCCCGTTCCATTCCAAATGGTATTAGCAGCGGCAGCAGCCATTCCGCTACGCGTAAACCTGCCAATATCAGCAGCACTCGTCTGGATTTCAAACCCCTTAACCATGCCGCCCATCTTCTATGGTTGCTATAAGTTCGGGGCATGGGTGCTGAATACCCCCGTAGAGAACATTGAATTCGCGCTCTCTGTTGAATGGTTAACAACCCAGCTAGGTGATATATGGGCCCCCTTCTTGCTAGGCTGTTTCCTGATCGGCGCCTTTTGCGCGCTTGTCAGCAACCTGGTTATTCGCCTGTTGTGGCGCTCGCTGGTATTAAAAGGCTGGCAAGAGCGCCGCCAGCGTCGCAAGGAAATACGTAAACGCTCTTAACCAGAACAACGATCAAACGGTGCTTTGATCCTTTAGCTCACCATCCTCAAGCACTAAAATTCGATCCATTCGCTGCGCAAGCGCTGCTTCATGGGTCACCACGACAAAGCTAGTATTCAGCGCCTGATTTAGCTCCAGCATCAGACTATAAATATGCTCTGCATTTTTACGATCCAGATTACCGGTTGGCTCATCAGCCAACACACATTTTGGCTCAGTCACTAATGCCCGCGCCACCGCCGCGCGTTGACGCTCGCCACCCGACATCTCTCCGGGCTTGTGGTGACAACGACTTTCCAGTCCAACTTTATTAAGCAATATCGCAGCACGTTCACTAGCGGTGGCTGGTGAAACACCGCGAATTAAGAGTGGCATCGCAACATTTTCTAACGCCGAAAACTCAGCCAGCAGATGATGAAACTGATAAATGAAACCGAGCGTGCTATTACGCAGTTGACTGCGCTGACGCTCACTCAACTGCATCATATTTCTCCCTTGCACTTGTACCTCGCCACCAGATGCACTATCGAGTCCGCCTAAAAGGTGTAGCAGTGTGCTTTTACCTTGCCCGGAACTGCCGATGATCGCAATGCGCTCTCCTGGCGTTACCTCAAAATTAATCCCGCGTAGCACGTCAACATTCATTCCGCCTTCGGTAAAGCGCTTTTGCAGGTTGATACACTGCAAAACAGGTAGTGACTGATCTAAATGATCACTCATAACGCAGTGCCTCAGCAGGTTGGGTACGCGATGCTCGCCACGCCGGGTAGAGCGTGGCAATTAATGAGATGATTAATGACACGGTACTGATTTTTATCACATCGGCGATGCGCATATCTGAAGGTAAATCACTAATGTAGTAGACGTCTGCGGCCAGAAACTGAATGCTGAATAGCTTCTCTATCGCAGGTACCAGCGTCTCGACATTGAGTGCCAGCGCGACCCCACCAACTGTCCCGAGCAGTGTGCCTATCACACCAATCAATGCCCCCTGGACAATAAATATCCCCATGATTGAGGCAGGGCTCGCTCCTAGCGTTCGCAGTATAGCGATATCACTCTCTTTATCGGTGACCATCATCACCAACGTTGAAACAATGTTAAATGCGGCAACGGCGACGATTAGAAGCAGGATCACAAACATCACTGTTTTTTCCATCTGTACTGCCCGAAAAAAGTTAGCATGCTGGCGCGTCCAGTCGCTCGCGCTATAACCCACAGGCAGTTCATTAAGCAGTTGGCGTGTCAGTTTCGGAGCAGCAAACATATCGTCCATCTTAATACGTACACCCGTAACACCGCCATCGAGACGAAACAGGCGCGAGGCATCTTCCAGGTGCAGCAGTGCCAACGCACTATCGTATTCATACATGCCAATCTCAAATACACCGACCACCGTAAAACGCTTAAGGCGCGGTAAAACCCCAACGGCAGTGACACTTGCTTGCGGGGTAATCAAAGTCACTTTATCGCCCATCCCAGCACGCATCGAAAGCGCGAGATCTTTTCCAAGAATGATGCCAAACTCACCGGCCTGTAAATTTCCCAGTTTACCTGCCAGCATCTTATCGCCCAACTGAGAGACTTCGCCTTCCTTTGATGGCAAAATACCTCGAATCAACGTACCACTTACGATTGCCCCCTGACTCAACATCCCTTCAGCATGAATGAACGGCGCAACACCAGTGACCCCATCATATTGCCGAACTAAATCGCCCATCTGCTGCCACGCTTGTAGTGGTTTACCGACCGCCTGTACGGTAGCATGAGAGACAACCCCCAAGATGCGCTCGCGTAGCTCTTTTTCGAAGCCGTTCATCACAGAAATAACCGTAATCAATACCGCCACGCCGAGCGCAATTCCCAGCATCGAAATTAACGAAATGAAAGAGATAAAGTGATTTCGGCGTTTTGCGCGTGTATAACGCAGGCCAATGAAAATTTCTAACGGTCTGAACATTGCGGCATTAAAGCATAATTAGACTTGAAAATAAGCAAATGATTAATTGATCGTAAGGTGACCATAAACTGGATAAATGGTCGGGGCGAGAGGATTCGAACCTCCGACCACCGGCACCCCATGCCGGTGCGCTACCAGGCTGCGCTACGCCCCGAGTGTATTGCTAATTGACTGCCTTTCTGGTGATTTTAAATTGCAGACAGGTAATGCGGACACTTAACTAAAAAATGATTCAGGTCTTTATTTGATAAGCGTTAAAACTTCTTCAAGTTCTTTACGTACTTCTCTGACCAACTGACGACTACGACTATTATCACTCTTCATCTCGCTACCCGAAAGTTTCTGACGAGCGCCACCAATGGTAAAGCCTTCCTCATATAACAAACCACGAATCTGGCGCACTAACATCACATCCTGGCGCTGATAATAACGTCGATTACCACGTCGCTTAACCGGATTAAGATGTGGGAATTCCTGCTCCCAATAACGAAGCACATGTGGTTTTACACCACATAATTCACTTACTTCACCGATGGTGAAATAACGCTTCCCCGGTATTGGTGGTAACTCACTGTTGCTGCTGGGTTCCAGCATGGGCCTCTACTCTCGCTTTTAACTTTTGTCCAGGATGAAAGGTGACTACACGACGTGCTGTAATCGGAATTTCTTCACCGGTCTTTGGGTTTCGTCCTGGTCGCTGGCTCTTATCTCGTAGATTAAAATTTCCGAAACCAGAAAGCTTGACCTGCTTACCAGTGGTCAAAGCCTTACGTACCTCTTCGAAAAACATCTCAACCAGATCTTTTGCTTCGCGTTTGTTGAGCCCAAACTCCTCAAACAATCTCTCTGCCATATCCGCTTTTGTTAGCGCCATAATTTTTATTCTCTCAGTGTCGCCCCGAGGTTTTCATTGAGTGATGACAGCACCCCCACAACCACGCTGTCAATTTCAGTATCTGTTAGAGTGCGTGAAAATTCCTGTAAGGTCAAGCCTAATGCGACACTTTTTCTTCCTGAATCAACACCTTTGCCCTGATATACATCAAATAACTGCAACTCCTGCAAGAGCTCACCGGCAGCTGAATTAACGCAATCGCTTATGCTCTGTGAGGATACATTTTCATCGACAATGACAGCAATATCACGACGTACTGCCGGAAATTTAGAGAGCTCACAAAAAGCGGGCAAGCACCTTTCAGCGATCGAGTCATAGCTTATTTCGAACAGAAAGGTATTACCTTCCAGCCCCATGTTCTTCGCAACCTCAGGGTGCAATAACCCCAGATAACCACAAAGCACCCCACTTTCATCTCTAATTGCCGCAGACTGCCCGGGGTGTAACGCAGGGTGCACCTCAGCATTAAAGGTAAAGGTGCGACCAGGTGCCAATGCTAACAGCGCCTCAACATCGGCTTTGAGGTCAAAGAAATCGATCTCGCGCGCCTTTTGCCCCCACTGTTCAGCCAGCTGGTTGCCACATACCACACCCGCGATGACCTTCTCTTCTTTGCGTGCTTTCAGCTCACCACAAAATTTCACGCCAACTTCAAAGAAACGAATGCGTTTCTGCTGGCGATTTTGATTGTAGCTCAGCGCCTGCAGCAGACCAGTCCAGAGTGTTGAGCGCATCACCGACATCTCGGCCGAAATAGGATTAGCAAGCTTGATCGCGGTCGCATCAGGATTCAGGCGTAACTGCTGTTGCTCATCGACAAAGCTATAGGTGATCGCTTCCTGATAATCACGATCAACAAACAGCTGACGAATACGCTGTGGGGTTACCACTGTCTCAGATGGCGCATTGATTTGAAGTCGAGCAACTGGCGGAATGCTCGGAATATTATCGTAACCAAAAATACGCGCTAGCTCTTCAATCAGATCGGCTTCAATCGAGATGTCAAAACGGAATGAAGGCGCAATCGCGCACCACTCACCACCTGCCGAGCACTCAGCCTTCATCCCCAGACGAGTTAAAATCTCGCTGACATCATCTTTTGCTAGCTCAACCCCTAACATTCGTTTTAGACGTGACGCACGAAGCGTGACGGGTACTCGTTTAGGTAACTGAGCTTCTGTAACCACTTCTGTAATCGGACCAACATCACCACCGACGATCTCTTTCAGTAACTGCGTGGCACGCTCCATCGCACGACGTGGTAACTCATAATCAACGCCACGTTCAAAACGGTGTGACGAGTCTGTATGCAAGCCGTAGCTACGCGCCTTACCTGCGATCACATCAGGATCAAAAAAAGCGCTCTCCAGAAACAGATCAGCAGTCTCACCTTCAACCGCACTATCACTACCACCCATCACACCTGCCAGCGCCAGAGGGCCATTTTGATCGGCAATGACTAATGTATTTTCTGTCAGCTTAATGGTGTCATCGTTTAATAACTTGAGCTGCTCTTCACTGTTAGCCTGACGCACAACAATACCGCCAGACAACTTATTAAGATCGAAGGCATGCATCGGCTGTCCCAATTCAAGCATCACGTAATTGGTCACATCGACAACGGGGCTAATGCTACGCACACCACTACGACGCAGGCGCTCCTGCATCCACATCGGTGTTGTCGCCTCAGGATTTATCCCTTTAATAACACGACCAAGATAGCGCGGGCATGATTCAGTTGCACTTACTTCCACAGGGAATTGATCATTAATCGTTGACTCAACAGAGACCTCTTTGACTTCCGTTAGCTCACAACGATTTAACACACCCACTTCACGGGCAATTCCTGCAATGCTCAGGCAGTCACTGCGATTAGGGGTAAGCCCCAGTTCCAGCATCACATCATCGAACTGCAGATAGTCACGGATATTAGTGCCAACAGGTGCATCCGTGGGCAGTGACATCAACCCTTCGGCACTATCTGCCAGGCCAATCTCCTGCTCAGAACAGAGCATGCCCATCGATGGCACACCACGTAGCTTTGCCTTTTTAATTTTAAAGTTACCCGGCAATACTGCGCCCACACAGGCGGTGGGTACGCGCATACCAGTATGAACATTCTTTGCACCGCAAACGATTTGCAGTGGCTCTGCTTCGCCAATATTGACACTGCAGATTTGCAATTTATCTGCCTCAGGGTGAGACTCTACGGAAAACACTTCGCCCACCACCACACCACTAAACTCTGCGGCCACAGGCGATTCAGCATCGACCTCAAGCCCGGCCATGGTTAACTGTTTTGAAAGCGTTTCAATAGAGATGTCTGGGTTTACCCACTCTCTTAGCCACTGCACACTAAATTTCATAATACGTCAGATATCTTATATTGAATGTTTATTTAAATTGACCGAGAAAACGCAGATCGTTTTCAAAGAACAGGCGCAGATCGTTCACGCCGTAACGTAGCATCGTCATACGTTCAACGCCCATGCCGAAGGCGAAGCCGGTGTATTTTTCGTTATCGAAACCGATGTTATCGAATACTTTCGGATGGATCATGCCGCAGCCCATCACCTCCAACCAGCCGGTATGACTACAGACACGACAGCCCTTACCGCCACAGATGACACATTGAATATCGACCTCTGCTGATGGCTCGGTAAAGGGGAAATATGAAGGCCTAAAACGAACCTCCAGCTCTTTTTCAAAAAAGGTTTGCAGAAAGTCACTCAGTACACCGCGAAGGTCCGCAAAGCTGACATCCTCATCCACCATAAAACCTTCTACCTGATGAAACATCGGTGTGTGTGTGACATCCGAATCACAACGATAGACACGCCCCGGTGCAATCACCCGTAGAGGTGGTGCGTTGTTTTTCATCGCACGCACCTGCACTGGCGAGGTGTGAGTACGCAGCAATGTATGCGGATCAAAATAAAAGGTGTCATGCATGGCGCGCGCAGGGTGGTTCGCCGGAATATTCAGTGCTTCGAAGTTATGATAATCATCTTCAATCTCAGGCCCTTCCGCGACTGAGAAACCGAGCGTGCCGAAAAATGATTCAATGCGTTCCATCGTCCGAGTGACCGGGTGGATACCACCTGTCGCCTGCCCCCGCCCAGGTAGCGTGACATCAACGGTCTCTTTCAACAAACGCTCATTCAGTGCTGCCATTTCTAACAATGCAGAGCGGGCTTCGATCACCTTCTGCACTTGCTGCTTGGCAACATTAACCTTTTGCCCCGCCTTTGGACGCTCTTCATGCGGCAGGTCTTTGAGACCTTTTAAGACGCCAGTGAGCACCCCTTTTTTACCAAGGTAGTGAACACGCAATTGATCAAGCCCGGCTAAATCCTGCGCGGCGGCTATCGACGTTTCAGCCTCTGTTACCAGTGTTTCCAGTTCTTGCACAACTTATATCCTACTTAATTTAACCTGCTTATTTAAATAGCGCAGTTCTATATTTAATGTGACCCAACAAAAAAGGGGAAAGGCATAGACCTTTCCCCTCTCTGTTTGTCTTCAGACCTGAGCAATCAGACTTGATGCTCAGGAATAAAAACGATGTTGCTGTCAGTATTAGAGGTTGGCCTTTGCTTTTTCAGCAATGGCAGCAAACGCAACCTTATCAAATACGGCTAAATCAGCAAGCACCTTACGATCAATCTCGACCGCAGCTTTCTTCAGACCGTTGATAAAACGGCTGTATGAAAGACCACACTCTCTGGCTGCCGCATTGATACGGACAATCCAAAGCGCACGGAACTGACGCTTTCTCTGACGACGATCACGATAAGCGTACTGACCCGCTTTTGTTACTGCTTGAACAGCAACACGGTAGACGTTTTTACGACGTCCACGGTAGCCTTTCGCTTGCTTTAATATTTTTTTGTGTCTGGCGTGAGCGGTGACACCACGTTTTACTCTAGGCATGTCTAATCACTCCTCGCTTAGCTGTAAGGCAACATACGGCTGACCATTTTGGTATCAGCCTGACAAATAATAGTACCGATACGCAGCTGACGCTTACGCTTGGTAGTTTTTTTCGTCAAAATATGACTGCGGTGTGATTGTCCGCGCTTAAAGGAACCTGATGCTGTGCGTTTAAAGCGCTTAGCAGCTCCACTGTGACTCTTGATCTTTGGCATTACTTATAACTCCGCATTTGATCTTAATAATTTGACCCTGCTGAAAAGCAGTTGGGCAAGCTATTTCTTTTTAACGGGGGCTAGCACCATCACCATCTGGCGCCCTTCCATCCGCGGAAATTGCTCAACCGTCCCGAGTTCTTTCAGGTCGACTTCAATCCTTTGCAACAATTTTCGGCCTATCTCCTGATGAGCCATTTCGCGGCCACGGAATCTTAACGTGACCTTTGCCTTATCCCCGGCATCTAGAAAGCGAGTCAGGTTGCGTAGTTTTACCTGATAGTCGCCCTCTTCCGTCCCTGGTCGAAACTTTACTTCTTTTACCTGGATTTGCTTCTGCTTCTTCTTCGCAGCATGCTTCTTCTTGCTAAGCTCAAACAGATGCTTACCAAAGTCCATAATCCTACAGACGGGTGGTTCACCATTGGGAACGATCTCTACGAGATCCAGTTCAGCCTCTTCTGCCATCTGCATTGCATCATTGATTGCAACAACACCTGCTTGTTCGCCATCAGCTCCAATCAAACGTACTTGCGGTACGTTGATTTCATCATTTAGGCGCAGCTCTTTTTCTCCAGCGATTTCCTATTCCTCCAAAACAACACGGCCGTGGCTCGCGATATCGGCATTAATATGATCTATAAAGGCATCCAGGGACATGCTTCCAAGATCTTCGCCACTTCGCGTGCGCACAGCCACGAGATTACCATCGACTTCCCGATCCCCTATCACCAGCAAGTATGGTACACGTTGTAGTGTATGTTCGCGGATTTTAAAGCTTATCTTCTCATTTCTCAAGTCTGATTTCGCTCTAAGCCCACGTTCCATCAAGCTTTTGGTCACTTGTTCTACATATTCGGACTGTTTATCGGTAATATTAAGCACCACCACATGCTGTGGCGAGAGCCAGGTTGGGAAAAAACCAGCGTGCTCTTCGATCAAAATCCCAATAAAACGCTCCAGCGAGCCGAGAATCGCGCGGTGCAGCATCACCGGCACCTGCTTAGTACCGTCTTCCGCGATAAACTGCGCCTCCAGACGGCCAGGCATCGAGAAGTCGACCTGTATCGTGCCGCACTGCCATACACGCCCCAGGCAATCTTTCAGTGAAAATTCAATCTTCGGCCCATAAAATGCGCCCTCACCCGGCTGTAGATCCCAATTTAGCCCCTTAGCATTCAGCGCCTCTTCCAGCGCGTGCTCGGATTTATCCCACTCAGCATCATCGCCAACCCTGTTTTCTGGGCGGGTCGAGAGCTTAATAATGATGTCGTTAAAACCAAAATCGGCATAGACCTGATATAGCAGGTCAATAAAGTCAGACACTTCGCCCTGAATCTGAGCCTCGGTACAGAAGATATGGGCATCATCCTGCACAAAGTTTCGCAGGCGCATCAGGCCATGCAGCGTTCCTGATGGCTCATTTCGCAGGCAAGAACCAAACTCCGCCATACGTAACGGCAGATCACGGTAGCTCTTCAGCCCCTGGTTATAGATCTGAACGTGACACGGGCAATTCATCGGCTTAATTGCGTAATCGCGATTTTCCGAGTGGGTGGTAAACATATCATCACTGAATTTTTCCCAGTGGCCCGATTTTTCCCACAGTGATTTATCCACTACCTGCGGGGTACGCACCTCAGAGTAATCATTTTGTTTCAAAACATGACGGATGTATTGCTCAACTTCACGGTAGATTGTCCAGCCGTTGTCGTGCCAGAAGATCATCCCCGGCGCCTCTTCCTGGGTATGATAGAGATCTAACTTTTTGGCAATCTTGCGATGATCACGCTTGCCAGCCTCCTCAAGGCGATGCAGATAGCCCTTGAGCGCCTTTTTATCTTTCCAGGCCGTGCCGTAGATACGCTGCAACATTTCGTTGTTTGAATCACCGCGCCAGTAGGCACCGGCCAGCTTCATCAGTTTAAAGTGTTTTAATTTACCGGTACTCGGCGCATGTGGGCCACGACAAAGATCGATAAAATCGCCCTGCTGATAAAGTGACAGCGCTTCATTGGCGGGAATCGCCTCAATCAGCTCCGCCTTGTACGCTTCACCCAGACCACGGAAAAACTCGATCGCCTCTTCTCGCACCATCACACTGCGGGTGATTGGAAGGTTCTGAGAGACAAGATCGCTCATTTTCTTTTCAATCGCAGTCAAATCTTCCGGCGTAAAGCTCTTTTCATACGCAAAGTCGTAATAAAAACCATCTTCAATCACAGGGCCAATCGTCACCTGAGCCGATGGGAATAGCGCTTTTACCGCCTGGGCCAGGAGATGCGCCGTTGAATGACGAATGATCTCAAGCCCCTCTTCATCACGATCAGTAATGATCACAATACTGACATCTTTTTCGATCAGGGTTGAGGCATCAACAAGTTCCCCATCAATCTTTCCGGCAAGGGTTGCCTTGGCAAGACCGGCACCGATTGAGGCGGCGACATCCATTAAAGTGACTGCCTGATCGAATTGGCGTTGACTACCGTCTGGAAGGGTTACTATTGGCATTTGCGGCTCTAAGAATATCCGGCTATATATAAAAAAGCACCGAATATCGAATGGATAAACAGTGCCATCAAAAAACTGGTAGACGCGATTGGATTCGAACCAACGACCCCCACCATGTCAAGGTGGTGCTCTAACCAGCTGAGCTACGCGTCTTCATAGACGGCGTAAGATACAGGACTTAGCCCACTAATTTCAAGTAACAAACAAGCAATAAAAGCGGTTAGCGCATTTTTTTGTAATAAATGGTGAAAATATACTCGTCACTACTGGTCGCTCTCTATGCGGTGTACCAAACGATAACCCTGGTGATAGATTGACACCAGGTGCCAGCCGTCTTTCAGGAATCAATCCTGTTTTTTTTGCAGGCGACTCACGTGGGTAACGCAACCATCAAACTTTGACTCCCTCCTCTAAACAGCATCAAATTTGTAGCTAATAAAATCAGAAAATGAGGGTATCAAAAGCGGTACTATTAATAGCAAATTACACTTGTTTAAACCTATCTTTAAATAACGAAACAAACCAACCATAGCCATACTGGATAAGAAGTTCACATCCGATAAGGAAATAGGTACACTCAAACTTGCCGCTCGTTATGCAGCATATAACATGGCAGTAGATTTTGAAAAACTTTTTTGACTAGAGGTTAATAACATGGTTACAGGCACCGTTAAATGGTTTAACGAATCCAAAGGTTTCGGTTTTATCACCCCTGCTGATGGCAGCGCAGATGTTTTTGTTCACTTCTCAGCCATTGCGGGAGATGGATTTAAAACCCTGGCAGAAGGACAAGCAGTTAGCTTCAATGTTGAAGATGGGCCTAAAGGCTTACAGGCATCACAAGTTTCGGTTGAAGGTTAATAAAACAGCGATGTTCATTTTTTGATTTACGTCCTTGCGAAGGTGATTCGCAGGGGCGTTTTCTAGATCCGCTGCCGCAAGATCTCAACCCTATCACAATCCCGATGAATCTTTCATTCCGCAGCAAAAAAACCTTAAAAACCAATTAGTTGTTTGATTTTTGTATTTTCTGTATAATACTGCCCTCGAATTCGCCCCACTCTCGAGAGCACGCCCTATGTTTGATCTACGATCGACCCACAAAAACATCAAAGATGATCTTTTATCTGGCCTGACGGTTTCGCTGGCGATGGTGCCGGAAGCAATCGCATTTGCCTTCGTTGCTGGTGTTAACCCACTCGTTGGTCTCTACGCCGCTTTTTTTGTCGGCTTGATTGCTGCCTCTATCGGTGGACGACCCGGTATGATCTCAGGTGCAACCGGTGCACTTGCGGTGGTGATGGTGGCACTGGTTGCCGACCACGGTGTCGAATACCTGTTTGCTACCGTTGTGCTAATGGGCGTTATCCAGATTAGCGCGGGCGTCCTGAAACTCGGTAAGTTTATCCGCATGGTGCCGTATCCGGTGATGCTCGGCTTTGTAAACGGCCTGGCGATTGTGATTTTCCTTGCTCAACTACAACAGTTTAAAGAAGAGAAAGTAAATGGCACGGAAGGCTGGCTTGCGATGCCTGACCTGGCGCTACTCGCAGGTCTGATTGTCATTACGATGGCGATCATCCACTATCTGCCGCGCTTCACCCGCGTCATTCCTTCATCGCTTGCAGCGATTATTGTGGTGACACTCATCGTGACACTGCTTAACCTGGATGTGCGTACTGTTGGTGATGTCGCGTCAATCGGCGGCGGCCTGCCTGATTTTCATATCCCAGCGGTACCCTTCACCTGGGAAACATTAATGATCATCCTACCTTACTCATTAGTGCTGGCGGCGATTGGTTTGATTGAATCACTGCTGACGATGCGCCTGATTGATGAAATTACCCAGACCCGTGGTCGTGGAAATAAAGAGTGTGTTGGTCAGGGTACTGCCAATGTCGTCACCGGTTTTTTTGGTGGCATGGGTGGTTGTGCGATGATCGGCCAGAGCATGATCAACATTAACTCCGGTGGTCTTGGACGTCTTTCTGGTATCTCCGCCGCAATCGCCCTGCTCTGTTACATCCTGTTTGCATCGCCGCTGATTGAGATGATTCCTGTTGCCGCATTGATTGGCGTGATGTTTATCGTGGTGTTATGCACTTTCGAGTGGTCTAGTTTTCGTATTATGAAAAAAATTCCGCGCGCCGATGCCTTTGTACTTATTTTAGTCTCGGGCATTACTGTTGCGACTGATCTAGCTGTAGCGGTGATTGTCGGCGTAATTATCTCAGCACTGGTTTTCGCCTGGGAAAGTGCAAAACATATGAGTGCCAAAACCTACACCAAAGAAAATGGCACACTGGTTTATGAGCTACATGGGCCGCTCTTTTTTAGCTCAGTGACCAGCTTCAATGAAATCTTTGCCCCCAATAGTGACCCAGAAGAGATTGAGATCGATTTCCGCCATACACGCGTTTCTGACCATTCAGGCATCGAAGCGATCGATTCAGTAGCTGAGCGTTATGCTAAGCTTGGCAAAAAACTTCACCTGACACATTTGAGTCCAGAGTGTATTTCTTTATTAGTTAAAGCAGGAGATCTTGCAGAAGTAAATGTGAGCGAAGACCCGCATTATCATGTTGCGACAGATCGTTTGGGGTAATCAGTAATCACCCGCTCGCTCACACTACCCACGACGCCAGCGACTGCCGCCCGTGCTATCTTCCACAATCACGCCCTGCGCTAACAGTTCGTCACGAATTCGGTCAGCTTCACCCCACGCTTTTACTTGCTTGGCATCGATGCGCTGTTGAACCAGGGTTTCGATCTGTTCATCACTCAGGCCACCACCATTGGCATGGCCTTTTAGAAAGGTATCTGCATCGCCTTGCAGCAGCCCAATCACCCTCGCGAGATAGCGCAGATTACCTGCTAACTGTGAAGCCAATGCGGCATCTTCATCTGCCTTGGCGCGATTCAATGCGGTGGCGATTTCAAACAGTACCGCCAAGGCCTCTGGCGTGTTGAAATCATCATCCATCGCGGCACGAAAACGTGCCTGGTACTCCCCACCATCGCTCACCGTAACAGCATCAACACTGCGTAGCGCAGTGTAAAAACGTTCCAGCGCCAGTTTTGCGCCATCGAGATTTTGGTCGGCATAATTCAGTGGGCTGCGGTAATGGCTGGACAAAATAAAATAACGGATCACTTCTGGCGCATACGTCTTCATCACTTCACGTAAGGTAAAAAAATTACCCAGCGATTTGGACATCTTCTCTTCGTTGATCTGCACAAAGCCATTGTGAATCCAGTAATTGACAAACTGGCAACCGGTAGCGGCTTCGCTCTGTGCGATCTCATTTTCATGATGTGGAAACTGCAGGTCCAGCCCACCACCATGGATATCAAAATGATTCCCCAGACAATCGGTCGACATTGCAGAACATTCGATATGCCAGCCCGGACGGCCACTCCCCCATGGTGACTCCCAGCATGGCTCATCCGGCTTGGCAGACTTCCACAATACAAAGTCAAGCGGGTCATCCTTGGCGTTATCTACCCCAACACGCTCACCGGCGCGCAGGTCTTCAATGCGTTTGCCCGAGAGTTGGCCGTAAGTTTCAAAACGACTCACATCATAGTAGACATCACCATTATCACCCGCGTAGGCGTACTCTTTTTCAACCAGCGTTTCGATCATTTTGATAATCTGATCCATCGAAGTGGTTGCGCATGGCTCTGAATCGGGCGGCAAAACCCCGAGCGCAGCGGCGTCTTCACGCATGGCAGCGATAAAACGCGAGGTCAGCACCTCAATCGTCTCACCATTTTCATTGGCGCGGGTGATGATTTTATCATCGATATCAGTAATATTACGCACATAGGTCAACGCGTAACCGCTTTCACGCAGGTAACGCGCAATCACATCAAACACCACCAGTACGCGCGCATGGCCAACATGGCAGTAATCGTAGACCGTCATTCCGCAAACGTACATTTTCACCTTGCCAGGTTCAATCGGTACAAAACGTTCTTTTTGATTGTTAAGGGTGTTGTAGATCTGCAGCATAGTAAAATTCTTGGTTATTTTTATATTGAGACCTTTGCACGATTGTTTTTTTGCCCTCTAGCGGCGTTAAAAGCGTACTCAATCGGTCATTTATAGTGATAAACTCCCTCATTCCGTGCGCTTTTGCCCTGCCAGAGAACAAAATTACTGCTCGTACAAAGGTCTCAATTAATTTAAGGGGCCAACTAATGACAGGTTGGCCATTATACGCGGATCGTGACACAGAGACAGTCCCATCATTGCCTATGGCAGGGCAATCGTAAGACGTTTTGTTTTTATCCCGCGTTTTAGTGTCGTTTCTTGTTTGAGTAGATTCAGGGCAATGTAACGTCGCATTGCCATATTTTCCGCTGCGTAACCCTTTCTCACGCGACTTTCATCCTCTCATTTCTTTACTTGCATCAAACAGCACAGCACTTATTTCCATATTAATTACAATGACATGTAACTAATATATATCTAAATCACTAAATTTATTAGAAATAATATTGAAGAATTCATGGGAAGTAACGATGAAATAGAACAGACATATATATGTCAAGTGACGGAATAATCGAATACTTGAAACACTCAGCACCAAACTACAGGCTATCGTTAAACAGGCCAACATAAGCAATTTCAAGCATGAGGAAAATTCAGCATGAAGATGAATACCCCCATCACCGATAACGAAGTCAATTACAGTAGTGACTGTATCATTGTCTCAACCACCGACCTCAAAGGTGCGCTCACCTATGTCAATGATGATTTTATTAAAATCAGTGGTTTCACCCGTGAAGAGTTAATAGGAAAAAACCACAACATCGTCAGACACCCTGACATTCCACCAGCGGCATTTGCCGACCTATGGAAAACATTACACGAAGAAAAGGCATGGATGGGGATCATTAAAAACCGCTGTAAAAATGGTGACTACTACTGGGTTGATGCCTACGTAACGCCCATTTTTGGAAATAAAACAATCGTTGGCTATCAGTCTGTGCGCGTTCAACCAGATAGAGAAGACGTTGCAAGGGCTGAAAATCTCTATAAAAAATTAACCGCAGGAAAGACTCCGCAGCTAACCTCCCGGTTATCGATGTCAAATAAGATCGTCGCTGGTTTCAGCATCATTTTAGCCGCAATTTTCTGCGCATTGTTTTTCACCATAACGATCCCCCCTATCATCATGGCCGCAATAGCGCTGCCTGCGCTTGGCGCTACCTTTATGTTCGCCCAGTTCGTCACACGTCCACTTGTGAAGATGCAAGCATCATCGCAAAGTGTTGTTAATAACCCGGTGATGCAAGCCGTCTATACTGGAGTAATCGATGAAACAGGCGCACCACAATTAGCGCTACGCATCCTACAGGCACGACTGCGCACGGTAATTGGGCGCATCTCAGACTCTGCAGACAACCTGAATGAGGTCTCAACCCAGACCGCTGCAACCGTTGAACAGGCGGCTAAAGGCGTGTTAACACAGCAGTCTGAGACCAACCAGGTCGCCACCGCCATGCATCAGATGACAGCGACCGTACAAGAGGTGGCACGTAATGCAGAACAGGCGGCCAGTGCCTCATATCATGCAAAAAACGAGGTCGATAATGGACACCAGGTGATGAAGGGGATTATCGATTCCACCAACACCCTTGCAAGCGAAGTTGAGCGCGCAGCAGAGGTGATTCAAAGCGTTGAGGAGCATAGCAATCAGATTGGGGTAATCCTGCAAGTGATTAAAGATATTGCAGAGCAGACCAATTTACTTGCCCTTAACGCTGCAATTGAGGCAGCACGCGCAGGAGATCAGGGGCGAGGGTTTGCAGTCGTTGCAGACGAGGTACGCACGCTTGCCCAGCGCACCCAGCAATCGACCGAAGAGATTCACAACATGATCAATCAACTTCAAACCGGCACCAAAAATGCGGTGGGTGTAATGCAATCAGGGCGAGACCAGGCGATGACCAGTGTCACCAACGCAGCACTCGGTGGTGATCTACTCAACGCAATCACTCATTCAATCAATACTATTACTGACATGAACACTCAGATTGCCAGTGCAGCAGAAGAACAGAGTGCAGTAGCCGAAGAGATCAATCGTAACATCATTAACATCAGCCAAGTGACCCGGGAATCAGCTCAGAATACAGAGGTCACACTCAATGCAAATCAGCAACTGAGTTCAATGATTAATGAATTCGATAATATGAGTAAACAGTTTGGTAACTAAGTCACTCTAGCGCAGAAACCCACTTTGCAACGATGAAACATACCTCATCCCCTTTTCAGTCACTTCGCCACGGGTATAGTAGTCGCAATCTTAACTTTCAAAATATTACAACACTGACTGTTGATTTTTCATCAACCCGATTAATTCAGGTCTGCGGCATATTCCCTCAGTGTTGCCATCGGCACCACATCCAGTGCTTTTTTATGCGTGCGCCTTAAAAACACCTTGGGTGCCATCCCGTCTTCATGCGCTTCTAACCAACGTGGCGCGCACAGGCACCAGCTATCACCCGGTTTCAATCCTTTAAAACCATGCTCTGGCATTGCTGTTGTAAGGTCGTTCCCCTTAAAACGGGAATACTCAAGAAATTTCATCGACATCTGCACACAGACGGTATGAGAACCAAAATCCTGCTCATTAGTATTGCAGCAGCCATCACGAAAGAAGCCGGTCAGCGGGTCAGCACCACAGGCGATCAATGGCTCATCAAAGACATTCACCGACGATTCAATTTCTATTTCACTCATTATTATCTTCCTAAAATCACATCTGCCAAAGAAAGATATCATAACGGAGTTAAACCATAAGGTTAAGACCAACATATCCCCAGCACTGGAAAGGGAGTAGTATCAAATCATAAATTGCCACGATAAACCGTTATACTAGTGCAGTGTAACGAACAATACACTAGGGCCGGTTCATAGATAACGTAGGCAGCATGATGGATAAAAATAGACTAGCACACTCAGATAGCAAAGGCCTGCAGCGACTCAAAGAGTTGTGGCCAGAACTCACCATATTTGAGCGCTTTGAGTATATCGTCACGCTCATAGTCAGCCTGATACTGGCGCTGATTATTATCGTCGCCCTGCTCAGCCTGCTGGAAAACATCTATGAGATGCTGACCGCACAAATGACTGGCGGCGTTGATTACATGATGTTTCAGGTCGCCTTTGGCATGCTGCTAACGCTATTGATCGCGCTTGAATTCCGCAATTCAATTGACGCTATTCTTGAAGGAAAAGGCTTACTGGTACAGGTTAAGATTGTGGTGCTGATTGCCATTATTGCGCTGGCCAGAAAATTCCTCGTGATGGATCCCAAAGAGTTCGACCCGATGATGATCGCCGCCTTTGCTCTCGTTACCCTCTCGCTCGGCGTGGTTTACTGGCTGTTGTCAAAAAGCCATAAACTATAGGACAGGAAGAAACTCATCAGCCAACGTGTAGCGACTCGTCTCCCCACTAAGCGGACATTTAAACGCCAAATAACAGGCGGTCAATTGCAGGTCTTCTTTATCATCACCTGTGCCGTAAAGCCGATCTCCCACCACCGCATAACCACTTTCAAATAGATGGCGTCTAATTTGATGCTTACGCCCTGTTTCAATACGCACCGACAACAGCGAGCGTTGCTGTTGTTGATCAAATGCAAGACGCGTGACATGTGAAGTAGCGGCTTTACCATCAATCTCAATATTGATGATCACAGGACTGGCAGCCTCAGGGAACTCACCATGTACAATCACCTGGTAAGCTTTTTCTATCTCACGCGATTGAAAAAGGTTAGCGAGTGCTGCGGTCGCCTTTTTGGTATGTCCCACTAAAATAAAACCGGTCGCCGCCCGGTCCAGGCGGTGAATGATAAAGCTGGGGCGTTGCGGGGTAAGATGCTGCTCCACCCAGCGGCTCACTGTGCAATGATCACCCCACTTACTACCCTGCGATAACAGGCCACAAGGCTTAAACCACAGACTATAGTCACCCTCATCTGCAATCAACGTTGGTACAACTGGATCACTCAACAACACCCTTTCATCATAATAGAGATCTAACTCATCACCAGCACGAAGCACCTTTTTTACGCGGCGAATACGACGACAGGAACCACCACTGGTCAGCCATGCCGCGCCGCGCTGCATCGCCATTTTAATCCGCTGTTTGGAGAGCCCCGATACCTCAGCCAGCGCATCAACGGCATTGGTATCACTCGTTTTAATCTCAACATGAAACTCACTGCGCGCAGGCCCTACCATCGTCTATTAACCTTCATAACAAAATATGACTATTCACGGTATTTCAAAAAGAGCTGCGCATTAGATTGATCAATCCTGAACTCAAAGTGCTGCAGAAAATTCATCCCCAACAAGCCAGAGGCACCATTGATATCCAGATGCTCTACCACGGCAATATTGATCGATGAAACAGCAAAAACCCCCAGCGCCATCGAATCGATTCGATACAGTGATGCTTCGGTGACACCGTTGGCGGTATTCATCTGCATTCGCTGTAAAATGTCAAATTCATTTAACCCTAATAGCGCTGCCGCTGCACTATCCAGTACCGTTAGTGAGGCACCAGTATCGATCAACAGCCGAATGTCGTTGTGATTCAATGAGGCATCCACCATAAAGTGGCTCCCTTTGCGCACTAATTCCACCGGGGTTTCAAGTAGCTTTAGACGCCGACGCTCAATCTCAGCCAGCATCTGCTGCGCAACATCACCAACAAAGGGGTCGTACTGCACAATACTGAGTTGCTCAATGGCAGCATCGAGGCGTGCCCCCTTTACCAGCCATTTCGCTAATTCAATATAGTACTGGGTATAAGCAGCACGATGTTGAATCAGGAATTCATATAGCTTAATTTTTGCAGCAAACTCTTCAGCAGGAATAGCACTATCAGCCGCCTTAACGACTTGCAGAACCAACTGATCAAGTTGCGTTAGTTCATTCGAAGTTGAGGCAACTGATAAAGCATCAAACAACACGCTTAATGCTGGATAAAACTGCTGTTGCCGCTGATAGATTGATGCCAGTCTGGTACGTTCACCGAAGCCATGAGGTAATTGCTCAACGAATAACGACAATAATCGAACAGCCCCCGCCAAGTCATTACGCTGCTCACGTCTGTTCACCTGCTGATTGATCAAACTGCGTGCGCTAGCGACATCTCCATTCTCACGTTCATATGAGACGTACCATTCAATCGCCTCTACATCTCGAGCGGTATTAAGCAGCGCTAAAAGCGGGGCTAATGGTTGTTTTATTGGCACATTAATCTCATCAACATCACGCGCCTCGAAACGTGAAGGCGATGTCACGCCAACGCTGTCAACCGATGCATCTGTCGCATCCATTAGCTCATCAGAACCCTCAAGCAATGATGGCCCTTGTGAAATCACAACAGGCGCAGGTGCAACAGTCCCACGAAGTAACCAGCCAATACCAATGCCAGCAATCAAAACAGTAACAATCATTAGCTTATTCATAATCAAAGCTAGACGGCTAAATAAGCCGCGAAGTCACTTTGACTGCCGCATGCAGTGTTTTATGAACCGGGCATTTGTCTGCAATCTCCAGCAAACGCTGACGCTGATCATCAGATAGTTCACCAACCAGTTCGATATCACGCTCAACCATGTCGACCTTACCTGTTTGATCTTCACAATCGGCACAATCCTTTCTGTCAATCTTCCAATGCCTGACCTGAACATCCACCTCATCCAGCGGCCATTTTTTGCGATCTGCATACATCCGTAACGTCATCGCGGTACAGGCAGCCAGCGCGGCCGTTAACAACTCGTAAGGTGATGGGCCAAGTCCACCGCCGCCCCTCGATTCAGGTTCATCCGCCACCAGCCCATAGCCATCTGCATCAATCCCGGTGTAATAACGTTCACGGCCAATGCTTGCCGTCACCACCGTATCAGCATTCAACACGGGTGATCTTACCGGGGCCTCTGATGCAAGATACTTTTCAGCCCATGAAGCGATCAAACCACCGGCATAACAGGCATCCTTTTTATTTGCCAACAGATGCCCAGCATCATCGAGTGAGACAAAGCTCTTGGGATGCAGTGCCGCTTCAAAAATCTTAACGGCATTATCCATCGTCACTGTATCGTCATTCGAGGCGTGTAACACTAGCAATGCACAACCCAGCTGCTTAATTGGATTGCGCATCTTCACGCCCTGCACATCATCCAGGAATTGCTGCTTTATGCGATAATGTTGCCCACCGATGATGACCTCTGCATCACCGTTCGCCTCGATTTCAGCCTGCTCTTTTTTAAAATGGCGCAATACATGATGCGGTTCGTACGGCGATCCAATCGTCACCACCCCCTTAACAGAAGGAAGCTGGCTCGCAGCCGCCAATGCTGCCGTGCCCCCCAGAGAATGACCAATCAAGATCCCCGCTGCCTGATGTTCATTTTCCAGGTAGTGCGCCGCACAAAGTAGATCCTCAACATTAGAGCTAAAATTACTCTCAGAAAAATCTCCTTCACTCTCACCCAAGCCGGTGAAGTCAAAACGTAACACCGCAATATGACGCTGCGTCAACGCACGGCTGATATAATGAATCGCTTTAATATTTTTAGTGCAGGTAAAGCAGTGGGCAATAATCGCATAATGGGTCGGACGCTTATCAACCGGCATATCAAGCAGTGCCGCGATTCGTTCACCTGCCATGTTATTGAAAAATATTTTTTTTGAGCGCATCTGAATTTTATAGCTATTTTTTAAATAAGAGGCTAACAGTCTGAGATCTAACGCTCATCCAGCGTATTCCTTAATTCAGAAAATTGTCGAATCCATGGCCTGTTTTTTATCAATTCAGGCGGAAAGAATTCAATGATACGTTGTGCCTCTGCCCTTGATGAAAAACTGCCATGCAGCACCACATACCAGCTACTACGACTCTTGCGTTCAAGTAACACATAAGCCAGTTCACCCTCTAGTGAACTACGTGTGATATAGCGAATGATATTTTTCTCATCGGGTGAACCAGCCAGCTGAATGGTGAAATAATTTTCAGGTTGTGCCTTTAACCAGGCAACACCAGGAATCGCCCCATCACGCGACGGCTTAACTACTTTCGCAGGCGTTGCTGCGACTGCCCTGGCAGGCTCATGTTTTGTAACAGCAGGTACCGGTTCACCCACAAGTGCAGGTTTTACCCCGACTGCTAAAGGTGGCCCTGGCTGATCCACAACGACTGGCAGTGGTTTCGGTAAGGCCTCTGTTACCACCGGTGTCAGCATCGGCTTAGCAGCTGGTTTTACTGTTGGCTGCTCAACGACAGGCGCTTTAACCTCAGGCTTCAAAAGAGGCTGTTGCTCCACTACGTTTACCTTAGCTGAAATCACTACTTGCTTAGCAGGAGTCGCCAATTCAGTAGAGACAGGCAATGTGGCCATAACGACGGTATTATCCACTAACGGTTCCTGCTCTGAATTTGAAAGCATAAAAATAGCGGTCACAAGCAATAACAGCGCCGCCATACTACCACCCAAAAAATAAGAAACCTTCTTTTGACGAAGCAATATCTGTTGATGCTCAAGCCTCAAGCGCTCATCGGAGACATCTCGCCCGAGCACCAATTCAGCATGATAGTTAATACAGGCCGGCACACCACAACCGCGCCGATTAATCATCTGTAACTGAGATGGCGTAAACTCAGCCTCCACACCACTTTTAAAACTCTCCTTAAGATAGGTGAGCGTATCCTCGTCTGTAAAACGAGGCAGCGGATGTACTTCAAACCATTTATCTTTAAAAGCAGACATACCGTACGAAGCAAGGTTTTTTCGCATTACCAGGCTAGCACAAAGGATAATATCAATATTGCCGCCCTGCTCTGTCACCGTTCGCTTAATCGTCGCCAAGGTCTCAAGCCCATACGATGAAATATTCTGTGCATCATCAACAATCACCACTGGAGATGATTGATTATCGCCGTACCTGATCAAACCATTCATCAGCGACTCAAAATCAACCGTCTCCCGCGCAAGGAACACCTGCCCCAACGCATCGATAACATGATCAACGCCCAAGTGATAGTCCGCATGGATGTAACAGAGCTGCCAGCGATTGCTGGCCTCGGTAATCAGCTGACGAATCAATGCACTTTTACCACGACCATGTTCAGCAATAATCACCTGCATCGGCCCGTGATCAGAGAGCGCGCTTTGCACATGGGAGATCAGTGAAGCCAGCGCATCGGTTTTCAGATAATAAGCGGGAGGTACATCATGAAGCAGAGAAAGGTCGTGTAAAAAAGGGGCTGGTCGCTGCTGGCCATTAAAGAGATCAGCCCCGGCATCAGAACTGGTGATCACTGGAAACTCGGATTCACCAATATTTTGCGCTACATTTTTGAGCATATTCTCACTACAACCAGAAGGGCAATGTTATCGTAATTACTTGCAGAATCAACATGATACCTACTTCGACACATTAAATAAGTAAGCCACTTCCTGTTGCCTCACCGCAAGACAGTATCATACGACATGACACCTCCAGGTGCCATCACTGTCGCGCTGAAAAACACAGCCATATTTTAGCATTAACCAGTAACGAAAATTTTTTAGCGGATACATTCAAGCCCTATCCAATGCAGTAGGCAGCATTGCAAAGGTTAAGGAAGAGAGCATCGTCGAGAAAAACTCAATAAGTGACAAACTGTTTGACGAGGTGCGCTAGAATATGGCAAATTCCGAAAATTAGCATCACTTTGAAGCGAACTTAAAACATGTCTGAACAGGTTAATCTTGAAGCGATTGAGGCACTCAAAGAGAAGTACGAGAGTATTATGGTCACCATTGGTATTTCGCTTGGGATGGGGTTAATGCTCTCCTTTTTTATGTACGCGCAATTTATCGATCGCATGCCGCCGGTTTTCATACAGGTGTGGCTGGTCGTAGTCGGCCTAATGATTACAGCGCTGTGTTATATCAAACGTCTTTCATTTAAGTGGTTAATGAAGCGTCATGGCAAGCGTGCTGAATTTCAACCGCTGCTGGCTAGAATTAGCGCGGCCGATATAGAAAAAGAGGCGAAGGTGCTGTGGGCTGAAAAATTTCCGTCATAGCGGTGGGATGACATTTCTTAAACAGAGCGGCCGTTTGACCGCCGCACGTGCTACCCGCAAGCCCGGCAACAAAACCGACAGCCATCCACCCGGCACAACACATCTCTTAAGATAAATGACTGCCCGCAGCTACTACGCTTCCTATTCCCGGACGGCCTCCTAGCAGGTATTAGGCAGACCACTTGCGCCACTGCTGCACTTCAGCTTGTTGCCCGACCCTGTCCCCGTTCCGGCATAGGGGTTCTGTGCCCGGTCAAAAAAAGCGTCCCAGTTATATGTCATGGGATCAGTCTCGCCACTGCTATAAGTATAGGACCCTTCGTCGTAATCATTGCCCCTGTATTCATCACCGTCAAGCAGATCAGCGACATTAAAATTTACCCAGCAGCTACCCTCAATCCAATCCTTGCCAGCGCAATCATTATAGACATAACGTCCGCCAGTGACCTCGCTGTGGCCTGCTTGCACATCTGTTGCGATATCAAAATTGAGATCGTCCAGATTAAAATAGGGGGCGTCCGGATTAATACCGTCATCGGATAGATCCGTAAAGGTCAAGCGGTTAATCATGGTGCCCGTTGTCTCACCATCTGAGTAGTTGGAATTGCGCATATCGATTTCAAACTCTATCCGCATCGCGATGTCAGCGGTCGTATCATTAACGGTTTGCCTAATAACGGGTTTAAAATCCAAGCTATCTTTTAGAAATTCCGAGCAGAACGCCCCTGTGTCACAACGCCACTCTTTGGTCTGCGCATTCCATACCCCATCGCCCATCACTTGGCGAACAAACGTTTTGGTAGGGTCACCACTGCCATTACCGGTAAAATCGACATCATTGCGCAGCGGATCCCAGCCGTTGCCACTAATCACCTCCAGCGCCTGACCCTGAATTATGTTACCGCTGTATACCCCTGGCGTCATAAAGGCAAACCCGCCGTTATCGGTCGGCAGACCACCACTAAACGAGCCGAAGCCGCCGGTCTTTGTCAATTCCATACGCGTGTAACTCTCCATCGCAAAGCCCGTGTTGGGATCACCGACAATAATATGCCAATATAAATTATTATCAGGGCCGAGAATCTGCCCTTGATAGAAAGGGGTGGTATCCGGGTCGTCCACTTCAATCCCATTGCCAATTTTACACAATGAACCGGGAATCCCAGAAAATGAGCCGCCACCAGCGCCGCAATCGCCAGGAAGCGTAGGCACATCATACAAGGAGTCAGCTTTAAAACCAAAGCTGAAATTAGTGCCGGTACCAAAATCAAAATTAGTCCCGGATCCAAAATCAAAATTAGTCCCGGACCCAAAATCAAAACCCGTCCCGGACCCAAAATCAAAATTAGTCCCGGACCCAAAATCAAAATCAGTCCCGGTACCAAAATCAAAATCAGTCGCATAACTAGAAGAAGATAGTGCCAACATTGAATAGAACATAGCGATCTTTATTGGAAAGATGGTTTTCATATACTTCAAATATGTTATTATTATAGGCTTTTATTGTAACATCGAAATAATATCAGATTCATCTGCTTCTGTTACTGCCTCGTTAAAAATTATTTTTCATCCATGCCAACCACTGATACGACAGCACATCTTTTTTATCACGGCCACTCCGCATACCTTGCGTTTTTTGCACAGGATCGCCCCCCTCTCTTCACTCGTTGCACTCAACACAACGCCCTCAATGCGCAAGCTCAACTCAATTGTCAACAGAGCTTGAATCACTTATTATGCAATCACTTCTGTAGGTTGCGGAGAAACAGCATTGGCATTTAAGCAGCAAAGGCCCTCTGGCTTGCGGAAGACCACCCGCCCGCTTCTGCACAAGGCCCTGGCACGGCCACGTCTCTTTCAACAGTTTGAGGCGGCATCAGACCAGCCCGTTACCGCCGTACTGGCATCGCCGGGTTATGGGAAAACAACCCTTGTTTCCAGCTATGTGGCATCGAAACAAATGCTCTCTATCTGGTATAACGTTGATGAGGGTGACACGGACCTGGCCAGCTTCTTCATTAATTTTACCTGCGCAGTAAAACAGGCGACCCCCAGGCGCCGTAAAGCGATATTGCCGTACCAGGCTGAGAACACTTTAAATATAAAGGCATTCGCCCACCGCTATTTTAAGACGGTGTACCAACGACTGAACCAGCCTTTCTACCTGGTATTTGACGATATCCACGAGAGCCGCTCTCAACAGTGGGCCGATGCCATCACCGTCGCTATCGAAGAACTACCCACCCATGGACGAATTTTTATCATAGGCCAACATGCCCTGCCCGCTGCATTTTCGCGGCTGCATCTCAATCAGCTGATCGATACATTGCGGGAAAAAGACCTTCACTTTAATGACGCTGAACTCCTCCAGCTTGCAACAATACATAATAAAACCCTGTCGCAAACAGCATGTCAAAAGCTCCAGGCGATCATGGAGGGGTGGCCAGCGGGGTTGATTTTATTGCTTGCGCGCAGTGGGGAAACGGACAACACCGTAATAGAGACCTTCGAGACCTTCGAGACCTTCGAGACCTTTGACACCTGGAAGGATTTGCTAAATTATTTCAAAAACCAGGTGCTCAGGCACATCGACAAACAGACACTCAACCTCCTGTATCGCACCTGCTATCTGCCTGAGCTGCCCGTCGAACATGCGACGCTGTTGACGCAAAACCCGCAGGCCTGGGAGATACTGCAAAAGCTCCACGATCAACGCTATTTCACCTATCGAATGACAGGTACGCGCATCGCGTATCGCTATCACCCGCTGTTCCGGACACTGCTGATGACACAAAGCAAAGCAGCCTTGCATAAGCGCGCGTTAGCGTACACGCTGGATACCTCAATCCAGTTACTTGAAGAAAAGGGCGCCCTGGAAGCCGCTGCAACGCTGCTGGTTTCAATCGCAGATGAGACTCGCCTTACACAGTTCACCATTCTGCATGCTAAAACGTTGCTGACAGAGGGGCACACCCAGACCCTCATGAAATGCTTACAACATATCGCTGTGCAAACCATTGAAGCATCCGGCTGGTTATTATATTGGCGAGGAATATCTACCTTTGCGATGCGGCCACCAATGGCGCGACAGGATCTTATCGCCGCCTATGCATTTTTCACTGCGAAACGTGATATCACAGGCCAGTGTTTATCCTTAGCAGGCATCATTGATACTTATCTACTTGAGCGAGATCAGTTCTCACCGCTGGACCAGTGGCTTGCGCAGGCGGATCAACTGCCACTCGCACCGGATCAGGAAGCCGCAAAAGAGGCACTGAATACACTCACGATTAGCATGTTTCACGCACTCATACACCGTGCACCGGCACATCAACACCTTGATTTATGGCTTGAACGCACCAGACAGATACCGATGAAAGCGCTGACGCCGGGCTTACGCATTAGAAAACAACTCGTGCTTATCCTCTATCCGCTTTGGCAAGGTGATTTTCGGCACGCTAAAAAGCATCATGACGTTCTGGAGAAACAACTTGAAAATGTCTCCGAACATGTGCCGGATATTTTATGGTACATCATTCACTGCTGTTTTTTGTGGTTAACAACTGCCCAAGCAGAAGAGTCCCTGAAAATTGCCAAAAAAGGGCTGGCACGCGTTCAACAGTACAATCTACCGCTGATGAATATCCCCCTGCTGAGCCACGCCGCCGCAGCAGCACTCATGGCGCAAGACAATGACGAAGCACAAAGATTGCTGAGTGCCGCGACGCCTTATCTCAATGAAGCAGGGCAAACTCATCTCGCATTTTTTCATTACCTCCATACAGGCTATTCCTTTAGAACGGGCGATAAAGAGATGGCACGTCATCATAGCGAAGAACTTTTACGCGCGGCATCAGCATCCGGCGTACCCTATTTCCAAAGCGCGGCACACCTCACCCAGGCACAACTCCAGCTGCTTGACGGCAATCTCGAACAGGCCAGGCACCATCTGAATATCGCTCATCACATTGCGCTTGAAATGAAGAGTGCCTACCATCAATTTCAGCACCAACTACTGGCCGCTATTCTCGACTGGTCTCTCAATCAGCAAGCCTCAGCGCTGCATTTTTTAAAAAATGCATTATCGTTAGCCAGACAACATCACTTGCTAACAGGGATATGGGTTTGTGAAAACGAGCTGACACAGATTTTAATACAGGCCATCAGACACAGTATTGAACCTGCCGTTGCGCAAAGAATCATCAGCCAACGCCGCTTAATGCCGCCAGAACCGCCTTACGATATTGAAGAGTGGCCCTGGCCCATTCGTATCTATACATTGGGTCGTTTTGAAATTTATATTGATGGCAAACGACTGACAGCACCCAGCCGTGCCCGCCCTAAACTTCTGGCTTTGTTAAAAGCACTAGTGGCCTTTGGTGGCACGGGCGTCAGGGAAGAGGCCATTAGCGAAACCATCTGGCCCGATGCCGAGGGTGATGCCGCACATCAGCTATTTGATACGACGCTCTATCGATTACGAAAAACACTGGGACAACATGATGCACTGATCAATCGTGAAGGCATGTTATCGCTCAATAAAAAATCATGCTGGCTTGATACCTGGGCGCTGGACCGTGAAATCAATACCCTCGACGCCGCTATCAAAAACAGCAGCGCCACTGACGATGATATCTATCAACATGAAAATCATCTTCAACGATATTGTCAGGGTGATTTTCTGAACCTTGAAAACAGTTTTCCCATCGTGACGCAACAGCGGCAAAAAATACGTGTTAAATTAATGGCTGCCCTCTATCAATTAGTCGATTATTGGTCGCGTAACAACAACAGCAAGGAGATCGAAAGATGTTTGAAGCAGATAAATACCCTGTTTCCACTAGAGGAGAAAGCCTATGTCATGCTGATGAAACTATTCAGATCACAAAAGCGCCTTTCTGATGCTGCCAATATTTACACTATCTGCCAACAGACACTCATCACAGAACTTAACGTTAAGCCATCTAGCGAAACAGAAGCGGAATATAACAAGCTGCCCAAATCCCTCCCCCCCAAAAAACTGATTTAACTGCGAACCAAGCCGCTTCGTATGAATGCCCGCTGACCAATACTGACCTTAATCGGCCCTTGAAATTGTGATTGCCAGGCAAACCTTTCTGCCTGGTTTTTTTCTGCAGCCTCATCAGGTTGAACCAAAGAGCCGAGTGACGGTCTACTTAATTTCATAATATTTATTTAAGGATCAATGATGAAAAATTTGCTTGTCGGGTTGTTACTTTCAGCACTGGGCACGGTGGCGATGGCTGATACAGTCCCCTTTCAGTTGAGTATTAATGGTGCAGGCATTGATCTCTCCAAGACACTGGCCTTGAGCGATATTGGGGAAGGTAAAACAAAAATCAATTTCGACTTTAATGATAAAAATGGAAAAAAATACAACTTTGATCTCAAATACAAATCGCTGCCGGATAACCGCTCTTTCCCAACCAATATTGATATGACGCTTAAAGACGCCGCAGGTCATCAGTTAGGGTATCTGTTTTTTGCCATTAACAAGGTGAGTTTTCTAAAAGAAATGGGTGAGTTTGGTTTGATTGTTGATGTTGAAGGTCAACCTGTTGACCTGAAATTGACTTTTGATGAAAATGTGAGGGGTCATTTAACGGTTGCCGATCTTGGAGAGGAGCGTTTTATACAGGATACACTGGTGCCAAATTTTAACTTTCAAATGATACGCCCGGTTGTGCTACCGCTCACTGAAAAGGGCATCAGGTCAAAAACATTTAGCCTGGATAACCACCCTTATTCCATCAATTATACGATCAAAGAACTGCAGCATGGCGTGGTGCAGTTTCAGCATAATTTATATGAAACAGGTGGCGAAAAAGCGCAACTGCTGGAAAGAATCTATTTTAATGCAAAAAATCTGAGCATTTTGAGGGAGGCGATGTATGCCGGGAAATATTTTCACCCGCAGGACGGGGCATTTAAACTGGTATTTTACCCGGCCATGGGGCAGACAGAGCCAGCCAGATAGACAATCAACCTAATCGGGAGGGGGCTAATTTTAGCCCCCTCACCACACAGCAAAAACGAGAACCCACATGCTTACAAGCGCACGCTTCATGTCGTCCAACTGAGGATTTTAGGTTCAAGAACGACCATAAATAATGTTTTTTATTATCCTCGGTCAATAACTATTCACAATTGAATATAAATTGACGATGCACTACTTTCATAAGCCCAAGCCACCGCCTCCTGGGTTGTACGTATTGTTCGTACAACGGATATGTTATGCGGTTTTTTAAGGTAATACGGCAATCAGGCTTTTATGCCCGCCGTATCGGCCGGTACGTTCGTCCAGGCACCCCCTGGGTAAACCAGATGAACAGCGAGAGCCCCAGGATAATGGCCAGGTTGATGATGCCACCGCCACCCGCTGCCGGTGTCTCTGTGATCACAGGCGGCGGCTCGTTGGGATCGGGCTCGCCAGGATCTCCAGCCTCAACGGCAACGATCTGACCGGGGTCTTCAATCACGTGGTTGACCTTATCATCCGTATCATTAGGACCACCATCCTGAATGGTCAGCTGCACACAAAAGTCACCCGCGGTGAGGCCCGCTGTATAGACCGGATCCCCTGGCAGCGGACAGTGGCCGGGCAGGCCGGCTGCCGAGCTGAGTAAATTATGGTCATCTACAGCAAAATCATTCCAGCCATGCTCCGGATGATATTTGCGATACCGCGCCCCGACCGGCAGCGGCTCAAACTGCGGAATGACCACGTTGGCTGAGCTGCCAGCGATCGGCAGATTGGTTATCTCAAAGTCAAAATAGCCACCAACGTTGGGAGCGAGCTCATCGATGGAATCGGCAACGCTACCGCCTTCACCATTGCCGAAGTTAGCAATGTCGGCAACGCTCACCCGTGCTGAACCGTTGCCAGCGGCAAAGGCGATATCGCCCAGGCGCAGTGCCAGGCCGGGGTCTGTTCTCATCACATAGCTGTTGTGTTGCAGGGGGAGCTGCTGTAGCGCATTGAGTGGCGGTCCACTCTCAACAGATCCCTGAACGATGTTGCGTGGATCAAGGTAGTCGGGGATACCATCACCATCGCTGTCACGATAAGACTCGATAGCGTCGCTCCAACCATCACCGTCGGTATCGCCCGCCCCCAGCGTGGGTGCTGCTGCCACCACTTCAAACAGCAGTTCATTGCTCACCGCTAGCACTGGGTTACCGTTGTCGGTGACTGTCACCCGCGCCTTATAAAAACCCGACGCCAGCCCGTTGGGGTTAAAGACAAAAGTGGCTTCATCGCTGTTAACCAGGTCGACCAGGCTATTATGGGATAAGCTCCAGTCGTAGTCGTGGGTATCCCCCGGATTGGGGTCGGCCACACTGGCCCTTATTGTCACGTCGCCACCATTGGCAACCACCAGATGAGTCGGCTGATTTGTTCCCTGAAGCGCCACGAGCGAGACGGCCGGGTGCAGATTCGCAGCGGTGATGGTGACCGTATGGGTGGTTTTGTTGCCGAAAACCCCGACACGCCGCGGATTGCCTTGCGCCGGTGAGAAGCTTTCCATCGTGAAAACAATGGTCTCATCGCCTTCACTGATATCGTCATCCAGCGTAATAAAGGTGATGTAGCCGGTGGTGCCCGTTTCGTTAACCAGAATATCGCCATCCTGCGCACCATGGTCAGCCTCGGGGGCCGTATTCCTCGCTGTCCCTGCCACGCTATAGCTTATATTAATAGGGCTTTTCGCATCACGTTTGACCACTGCTACGCTGACCATAGTATTTTCAGCAACCATCTGATCGGGACCAAAGCTAACCGGCGTCTGAAGTGTTGCGCCACGATCCCGAATCATGGCGCTGTCGGCGCGCGGCGAGCCGACAATATAGCTGGCGTTATCGCTCAGTGAGAGCGCCAGTGTCTCCACACCTTCCGAATGAATGTCGGCAATAGTACTCACATTAATTTCCGCCCAGCTCTGCCCGCTCTGAATAGTCACCGTGCCACTCGGTGTCACGTAGTCACTGTCGCTAGGGACAATAAGGTCGCCAATGACCACGCCACCCCTTGCAGTGCCACCGCTGATGACAGTGTAATTTACGGTCAGGTTCGATGACGTATCGCCTGTGCGCGAGACCCGGAACGGAATGCCTTCGCCTTCGAAGACAGCGCCATTCAACGCGACGTTTGAGCCTGGGAGGACAACGCTTCTCGTCGCGATTAACGTGACCAACGGCAGGGCGTCATCATCCCGATTGTTCACTATCACATCATCAGGATCGAGCGCAGCATAAGCACTGTCAACACTGGTCACGGTAGTGAGAATGGTGTATTCCTTATCTTCTGTGTCGATAGTGATGCCATCATCCTGGCCGGCAACGGTCACCGTTTGTGGTAAGTCCCAATTGTCCCCGGTAAAAGTAACGCTGCTAACGAGGGTGTGGCCCTCCGCTGGCGTGTCGCTGGCAAAGCCGATGGTAACATCCGCCATCGGCAAGCTGGTCAGCACCACGGTAAAGGTATCAACCCCGCCCTGCTCGGTGGTCACCAGGCCGCTGGTGGGGCTGATCGTGATGCCGTTGGTGGTGACGTCAGTGATGGTGACGCTGGCACTGTCGGATGCGCCCACAGCATAGCGCTCCTCAACGCCCAGCGTCAGGATCACCGTTTCACTCACGTCAACAATCCCGTCCGGTAATGGCGTTAATGTGATATCAGCACTACTGCTACCCGCTGCGATGGTGACGCTGCCACTCAGGTTCTGGTAATCAAGCCCGTTGTTGGCCGTCCCGCCGACGGTATAAAAAACCAGCAGCGGCGACGGCGTCTCCCCTGTGCGGCTGACGGTAAAGGTTCCGTTATCGGCGCCGCTCTCACTGGCCTCGTCATCACTCGCCACAATACTCACCGTGGGCTGCTCATCATCCCGGTTAAGCACCGATATGTCGTCAACGTCCATGCCGTTATAACGCCCGTCAGCACTCTCTGCGGCAGCGGTGACGATGACATAGGGCACATCGCCATCGATAGCACCTTCATCGTTAACGCCAGTGACGGTAACAGTCTGCGGTGTAGACCAGTTTGTTTGACTAAACTGTAGGGAGGCGTGGTCGAGCGTCCCCTCTGTCGGATTGCTGGTAGATAAGTCAATCGTGACAACAGCCGTCGGCTTATCGGTGAGCACCACACTGAAGCTATCGCTACCGCTCAACTCGCTGGTTTCCAGCCCATCAACAGGATGCACCTTTACCCCGGCCTGGTCACTCAGGTAGAGAAAAGCCGCGCCCTTACCGTTGAAAAGGGTTGCGCCCACCATAAAATCGTCATTACCATCGCCATCCACATCCCCGACGCCGGCCACTGCTGTGCCAAACAGGGCATTGGCCCGGTCGATCTCCCGCGTGACCGGATACTTACCAAGGCCACCGTCTGAACCAAAATAGATATAGATCCGTCCTTCCCTGGCTTCTCCGCCGTTATAATTGTTTGCCCCGGCGATAATATCGGCAAAACCATCGTTATTGAGGTCGCCAGCGGCGGCGGATGAGAACCCCAGCTTGCTGTTCGCCTGGTTATTCTCATCGGTCCAGGGCTCAGAAGTCAGCCCTGTCGGGGAGCCATAATAGAGGTAAACTCGCCCCTCATTGTTCTCTGCTGACAGTGAGATAGATGGGCCAGTGCTCTCGAAACTGTCGGAACCGATAACGATATCGTCGCAGCTATACTCGCCATTGGTGTCCCCATTGACATTGCCGGCCCCCGCCACCGAACTGCCGAAGCTGCTGCTCAACTGGGCACCGAGCATCGTCCAGTCGGCGTTGCCGTCGTCGCGTAACCCATCCTTGCCACCATAATAGACCCAGACTCGTCCCAACAACCCAAAAAAACTAGGAAAGTGGTGGTATTTGGGCGCCGCAATGATGATGTCGGCATAGCCGTCGCAGTTGACATCACCGGCACTGCCAAGGGCCTGGCCGTAGTGAATACTAAGGGTTCCGCTACTGCCGCCGGTATCCCCCTGCCAGGCAACATCATTGTCAACCTCATCCTCAGCAAGACGGGCGATGCCATCCTGGTCCTTATCCGACAAACCGTCCTTTGAACCGTAAAAGAGGAATGCCGCCCCTTCTTTAATGGAAGAGGGGAATCTGGCGCCTGGATCGGGGAAATCAGCCGAATAATAGTTATCGGCACCGACCAGAATATCGTCAAAACCGTCACGATTGACATCGCCGGCACTGCTGACTGACGCGCCAAAATTGGCGCCTTTCTGGTCAATTTCCGCCATCCAGCTGGGAGTGGCAGGCAAGCCTGATGCTGAACCGTAGTAGACAAACACCCGCCCTTCCTTGTCTTCACCGCCATTGTATTTATGCGCGCCAATAATGATGTCGGCAAAGCCATCGCCGTTGACATCACCGGCGGCCGCCACCGCTCCACCAAACTCGGCACCGTCCTGGTCAACCTCGGCCACCCAGGTCGTGCTCGAAAACCCTTGTGGCCCACCGAAGTAGACAGAGGCACGCCCTTTTCTGCTATTGTGGTTGGGTGCGCCAACAATAATGTCGGCAAAACCGTCCCCGTTGATATCACCTGCCGGGTTGAGACTGCGACCAAACAGCGAACCGCTCTGGTCGCCTTCAATGAGCTTAGTGGTCATTTTCAGCTCATTGTCGTGGTTAGTGACCTCAACATCAGCGGCATTCAGATTATTGTAGGCTGGGTCGTCACTGACCGCCGGAGCGGTGATAATGGTGTAGGGGATATTGCCATCCAGGGTCGGGGGCATATCATCCTCCCCGGTAACGGTAACCGTTTGTGGAACCTTGGCCTGCGTAAAGGTCAGTGAGTCGTGGGAGAGGGTACCCTCATCAGGATTAGTACTGGTAAGGTCGATGATGACAGAAGTCCCGACAGCAGGCTGCGCGTCCAGTTGCACTGTAAACGTGGCGCTGCCACCGTCTTCTGTGGTCACCAGCTCGATGAGCGGATCGACAACGATGATGCTGGCATCATCATCCTCATTGCGGATGGTAACATCAGCGACACTGACACCGTCGTAAGCCGCGTCACCACTGACTGCAAAACTAAGGGTATATTCAACTGTGCCGTCGTCCAGCGTGTCATCAACCGCGGTGATGTTGACCGTCTGGGGTTGATCCCAGTCACTCGTCGTAAAGCTCAATCCTGCGGGTGATGCAAGCCCTTCATTCTCGTTATTGCTGGTGATGTCGATGGTGACATTGGCATCTGGCTGCCGATCCAGCACGACGGTGAAAAATGAGGTCTTGCTGGTACCATCCTCGGAGGTCACGTGAACCTTGGTATAACTTTGCGGCGGATCGATCGTGATACGGGCTGGTGCGGAGGTGCTGAGGTAGGCAAACACCGTGCCGATACCACTGTGAGTGGTGAGGCCGGTGCTGCCAAGATCGATAGCGTAGTGTGGCGCACTGATGACAAAGTCGCTCTGCATGTCGCCATCAAAATCTCCGGCGGAGACAGATGAACCAAACCGGCCGTTTTCCTGCGGGCCATCCACTATTTCACTCGGGCTGGCAGCCGGGCCGCTGTCGCCGCCATAGAAGATATAGGCCCTCCCGCGGCGGGCAGACTGATTGACGCTATCCAGGTAGCTCGGCCAACCGACAATCATGTCGTCGTAGCCATCGCCGTTTAAATCGCCCGCGGTACTGATGGTGGAGGCAAAGCTGATATCAGTGTGAGCTGAGAAACGCTCGTCAGGCGTGTAATGCCAGTCGGACATGTTATCCGTTCTGGGGCCACCGTCAGTAGTCTCTGTTTTAGCGATGCCGAAGTAAAGGTGAACGGTACCGTGATCAGATCGGGGTTGTCCGACGATAAAATCGGCAGTGCCATCGCCATTGACATCCCCACCTTTGGCCACGCGCCTGCCGAAACCAAAGTCAAGGTGGCTAGCCTGCCAGTCAGGCGATAGGTTTGGAACAGCGCCAGCGCCCTCAACACCGTAGTAAATGTAAATATTCTTGTCGGCAGAACCAACGAGTATGTCATCAACGGCATCGCCGTTGACATCACCGATACCGGCCACTGACAGGCCTAAACGACCCGCGCCGCTCACTTGCCAGCTAAAGTCGCCTTCAGCAGAACGGGCAACGCCATCAGGATTACCCGCAGGCTCGGCATCGGGTAAGCCGTTATCACTGCCTAAAAAAAGGACGGCCAAGCCGCTGCTGATGTTGCTGCCAACCAGGAGATCGTCACAACCATCCTTATTAACATCGCCAGCACTGCTGACCGACCAGCCAAGCTGAGCACCAGCGATGTCACTCTCAGCGCGCCAGTCCGGTTTCGGTTCACCCTCAACCTCAACCTTAAGGCCAGTGTCGCTGCCGTAATAGACATACACATGCCCCTCTCTGGGTTCATCGGCAGCTGCATCGTACGCACCGACCACTACGTCATCGATGTTGTCGCAGTTAAAATCACCGCTAGCCAGGGCGTTGCCAAAGCCACGCGCATTGCCGATGGCCTGCCAGTCCGGTATGCCAACCGAACCGCCCTGCGAGTTAAACTGATCGTTGCGCGAACCGTAGTAAACATGCACCCTTCCCCTGTTAACAGAGAGCGGCTCACTGACGATAAGGTCATCTATGCCGTCGCCGTTGACATCACCCGCAGTGCTCACAGCCTCACCAAAACCGGAAAATGAGGTGTTGGGTAGCGGTCCCGGGGTCAACTGGACGGCTCTGTGTTGGTCAGCATTAGCAGAACCGGCCGCCAGCGCCACCGCTGCCGCCAGTAAAAACCAACTTGAACGCAACACAGCCTTTATTGGGGTAATACTCATAACAATACATTCCATAAAATTACGGGCCATGAATTACGGGCAAGTGCCGGAAATAAGACCGCTATCACATTTGTCTTCGTTGCCTGAACCAAAAGGGTTTTGTGCAGGATCGAAATAAGTGCCCCAGTTCTGCCCGAGGTGGTCAAAGCTGCCGCTCACATAATCGTAGCTGCCCTCCTCAAAGTTCCATGACTGGTAGCCATCGGCCGTGCCTGTGTTAGTCCAGCCAGTATCTTTATCATCGAAAGTATAACGGCCACCGGTCACCACGCGCTTCTGGGTATCGTCGCTGTCCGCCGTGGTATCCATATTAAAGCTGCCTCCGTTACCAGCGTTGCCTGCATTGCCATTGCTACCCGTCATGGGAACCGTCGCAAAACCGAAACCCGGCTCAAGCGTGGAGGGGAGGGAAACCCTGTTAATCAGCGTGCCGGCGGTCTCCTTATCCGAGTAGCCGATATGGCTCATATCGAGATCAAAGAAAGCAGAAAACTTCCGGGAAGCGTCGTTGGAAGCGTCGTTAAGCTCCTGGGTGATTCTTGGCTTGGTCTCGAAGGCTGCTTTGGTGAAATCCGAACAGAACTCCGCTCCTCCACAACTCCAGGTTTCGCTCGCTGCATCCCAGGTACCACCCAATACCTGGCGCATCACCACTTTGGTCGGTGTGCCGGTCGCATTGCCGGTGGTCTTATGGTCGATTGCGGAGTTGAGTCCGAGCGGATCCCAGCCGTTGCCGCTCTGTACATCCAGGTCGGTCCGGTGTAGCAGGTGTGGAAATTGCGAAGGGCGCCCGCCGCTGCCCTCTGATAGAAAGACGTCTGTTCCATACGTAATATAGAGCTCCATGGCAAAGCCCTCTGCAGGATCGCCTATAATCTGATGCCAGGTATTGCCAACACCCTCAATATAAACGACGTTCTGAGAAAAGGGGGTGGTGTCCGGATCGATCTCTTGCGCGTTGCCAGCGATTGGGCACAGCCCCGTAGCCCCTGTACCGGTATTACATGATCCCGGCAAAAGTCCGCCACCAGATGGTTGCTTGAAATTCAGTTCAAACTCAGCACGAACAGAGAGGACATTAAGCAGACACAGTAATCCAATGAAAATAGCCAGCTTCGGCGCTATTTTGTTTGGTGTTGTTACCATTGGTCCACAACCTCCTGCATAGCATTTTATATTGCGAAATGCGTTTAGGACGACCCTGTCACCAAAATTTATTGGGAAGATAAACAACACTTCCCGTCCTTGAAATCTGCACGTATCTTTAGCGCTTTTGCATCGCCTTCCCCAGCCGCGGCCATTAAAAATTGCCGTACAACTGCTTTTCAGGATCAGGGAAAATCGATCTACCTGTGATCAGGCACCCTAGCCTGTCGGCACTCACAATAAGCTGACTTGTTTGCTCAACTGTGTAAGCATTGGCAGCAACTTAATATGAACCATAGATTACAAATGGATATTTTTTATATAAAAATCATAATATTAGATAATACCTGACCACAATACTATTCAATTTACAACCTAGGGAAGCAGCATGAATAGCGCACTATTTTTATCGCATATCAATTATTGCTCACACTAACTAACACTCTGCCGCAGAAAACATGACCTTGTGGTAAATAATAACGCCCTGCCAACAGGCCACCACATAGTCAATAGTGAGTTATCGGCGCAATCAGTCGCTTCCTTTAAAATACTGACAACATAACGCCACATATTCCTACAGCTTGAATCCAATAATATCAATAAAAATTAGATAGATAACGAATAAAATCATACCTTTTCGATTTCATATGCCGGTGGATTGGCTGATCTGTTTTCATAACCCCGGACGCGCTTTTTTCCTGTGGAAACGCCATACAGAAAAACTATCGTTGCGCTAAATACCTCGCCAACCGCGCCACCGCTTCCCGCAAATGCGCAATAGAGGTCGTATAGGCAAACCGCACATGTTGCCCCGCACGGTGCTCTCCAAAGTCACACCCTGGGGTAATCGCGACACCCGCCTTCTCTAACACATCGAGCACAAAAGCATGGCTGTCACCGGTGAAACGGCTGCAATCAGCATAGAGATAAAACGCGCCCTGCGGTTTTGTTGCGATTTCAAAACCGAGTTGTTGCAGTGCTGGCATGAGATAATCCCGACGCGCCCTGAACGCTTCACGGCGTGACTCAAGTATTTGCATGGTGTCTGGCTCAAACGCAGCGAGTGCAGCATGCTGTGCCATGGTTGGGGCTGCGAGAAAGATGTTCTGCGCCAGGCGATCGATCGCATCGACATATTGATCGGGCGCAATCAGCCAACCCAGACGCCAGCCCGTCATGCCAAAGTATTTTGAGAAGCTGTTGATGATGAAGGCATCCGGTGCCTGCACCATTAATGACGATGCTTGTTGTTCATAGGTCAACATGGCGTAGATTTCATCGATCATCAGACAACCATTTTGCTGCTGCACAAAGGCACTGATCCGGGCGATTTCATCGGGATCAGCCATGGTACCGGTGGGGTTGGATGGCGAGGCAACCATGACCGCTTTGGTGGCAGATGCCCAATGCTGCTCGACCAGTTCGGACGTTAGTTGATAGCCACTGCTGCTATCCACGGCCACACACTGCGCCTCACCGTCAAACATACGTACAAAATGTCGATTACAAGGGTAACCGGGATCGGCCATCATCACGCCATCACCCGGATTAACGGTCACCCCGAGCGCCAACTGCAATGCACCTGAGGCACCCGGTGTGATGATAATGCGCTGCGGTGAGACCTCGACCCCGAGTCGCTCACGGTAAAATTCCGATATCCGTGCGCGCAGCTCAGGTAAACCTGCCGCTGGCGTATAATGGGTCTTGCCCGCTTTTAGTGCTGCGATACCCGCCAGCGTAATCGGTTCCGGCGTTACAAAATCTGGCTCGCCCACTTCCATATGAATAATGGAACGCCCCTGCCGCTCTAGCGCGCGAGCACGAGAAAGCAAGTCCATCACATAAAATGATTTAATCCCCGCCATACGTTTAGCCACAGCCATACACAATACTCTTTAATTATCAAATGCTTAAATAAATAACATAATGCTGATGCTGCGCCTGTGGCGAGTAAAAAACAACTCATCACACGCAAGCCTGCTCCTTATTTAGCATCGATTCAGTGCCAACAAACAGAAAACCTGCGGACAATGCCCATGCATTTCGCTATTTTATGCTATCTAAAGCATTGAATACCAATGATCTTTCTGGTATAAATTCGGCTTTATTTCGCAAGCGCATGTGGGAGATATCACGCAATGGCGGCAGCAAAAAAGAGAGCGGTGACGAAAAAAGCAGTTAAAAAATCAACTGTTAAGAAAGCAGCTGTAAAAAAGAAAGTTGCCGCTAAAAAAGCGCTAAAGAAGACTCCTTCAACCACAAAAAAGGCGGTTGCAAAAAAAGCGGCTGCGAAAAAGGCGGTTACTAAAAAAGTAGCCCCTAAAGCGGCGGTTAAGAAAAAAGCAACCACGGTAAAGACACCAGTTCCAGTAACGAAGACAAATATAACCGTGACAACAGCGAAATCAGTAAAAAAAGCAGTGCCGGCAAAGAAAACGCTCATACTCACTCACACTCAGGGCGGCTTTACACCTTATGTTGAGAAAAAAGGTGAGGAGTACATGAATGAAGCTCAAACAGCCCATTTCATTAAAATTCTGGAGGCCTGGAAAGCGGAGTTAATGGAGGAGGTTGATCGCACTGTTCATCACATGCAGGATGAAGCGGCCAATTTTCCTGACCCGAATGACCGTGCCAGCCAGGAGTCTGAATTTGCACTGGAGCTACGCGCACGTGATCGTGAGCGTAAGTTGATTAAAAAAATCGATCAATCCATTAAAAACCTTAAAGACGAGGATTACGGTTACTGCAATATTTGCGGCATCGAAATCGGTATTCGTCGTCTTGAAGTCAGACCGACCGCGAGCCTCTGCATTGATTGTAAGACACTGGATGAAATCCGCGAAAAACAGGTGAGAGGTTAAGCTATCCACTGCACTCGCCATTCTCGCTTTTGTGACAACGAGATGGCTGCAATGCAGTGCTGCCATCTCATCCAGCGCCTTTCATGGCCCTGGCGCCACCATTTTAACGTAACACCGCTGTCAGCGATGCTTTTTTAAGCATGGCCCTGCCTTGCTGTGGTAAGTTTTCCTTATATTGAATATTCAGCATGATTGAAAAATAGGTATGTAACAGTTCAGGTTACAAATTTAATTGCACATATTTAACACACGACACCAGAGGGATAATACATGTCACAGAATATCGATTCAGTCCTGAAGGAAAATCGCTTATTCCCCCCCACTGCCGACTTTGCCAGTAAGGCCTCGATTGATGAAGCAACACTACAGGCACTCTACCA
>Ga0316204_10000989_pt1 | contig 87213 bp, 65 predicted proteins | sample 6monrhotite_MG_2_FD_205661 | JGI IMG/M metagenome (GOLD analysis project Ga0316204, IMG submission 205661) | Microbial mat bacterial communities from mineral coupon in-situ incubated in ocean water Damariscotta River, Maine, United States -... | ecosystem: Environmental > Aquatic > Marine >... | reverse complement strand
TGGATGCGCTTTTTCTATCTCATCCAGTAATATCACAGAATAGGGCTTTCTTCGAACTTTCTCCGTAAGTTGCCCACCTTCTTCATAACCCACATACCCTGGAGGCGCTCCAATTAACCTTGAAATGGCAAATTTCTCCATGTACTCACTCATATCAATTCTAATTAATGAATCTTCAGAATCAAATAACTCTCGGGCAAGCACTTTAGCCAATTGCGTCTTACCAACTCCAGTTTGACCTAAGAAGATAAACGAACCAATGGGTTTGTTAGGATCTTTTAAACCAACCCTATTTCGTTGTATAGCTTTTACTACTTTAGTCACCGCTTCATTCTGTCCTATTACTTTGCCTTTAATCATGCTTGGCAGTTCGCTTAATCTATGGCTTTCGGCTTCGGCAACTCTATTTACAGGAATCCCCGTCATCATAGAAACCACTTCCGCTACATTATCTTCGGTAACAATCTCTCTATTTAATTTGGAATCATCTTCCCATTGTTTCTGAGCAGATTCTAAAGCGGACTCCAAATTTTTCTCATCATCTCTTAGCTTTGCTGCCTCTTCATATTTCTGGCCATTAACGGCACTAGTCTTTCGTTCTCTAATAATCTCTAGCTGACTTTCCAGTTCTAGTACTTGCTTAGGTACTACAATATTAGTAATGTGGATCCTTGAACCTGCCTCATCTAAAGCATCAATGGCTTTGTCTGGGAGGTAACGATCTGTCATATAGCGATTCGTTAATTTTACACAAGCCTCTATGGCATCATCTGTAAAATCTACATGGTGATGTGCTTCGTATTTTACTTTAATATTGTGTAATATCTGGATTGTCTCTTCCACGCTAGTTGGATCAACAATCACCTTTTGGAAACGACGTTCTAAAGCACCATCCTTTTCAATGTTTGTTCTATATTCATCTAATGTGGTTGCGCCGATACATTGTATCTCTCCTCTTGCGAGTGCAGGTTTTAACATATTTGAAGCATCCAAAGATCCAGTGGCCCCTCCAGCACCAACAATGGTGTGAATTTCATCAATGAACAAAATGATATCTTCATTCTTTTCTAGCTCATTCATTAAGGCCTTCATACGTTCTTCAAACTGACCTCTATATTTAGTTCCCGCTACTAAGCTTGCAAGGTCTAGAGAAACAATTCTCTTGTCAAATAATATCCTTGAAACCTTTCTGTTCACAATCCTGATAGCCAAACCTTCAGCAATAGCAGATTTACCAACACCAGGTTCTCCAATAAGCATTGGATTGTTTTTCTTTCTTCTACTTAATATTTGCGAGACTCTTTCTATTTCTTTTTGTCTTCCTACAACAGGGTCTAACTTGTCAGCTTCTGCCAAAGCTGTCAAATCTCTACCAAAATTGTCTAAAACAGGTGTTTTAGATTTTTTTGAAGCTTTTCCTTTTTGAGGCTGTTCGTAGGGATTGTTCTTTTCTGAAGATGCGAATTCATCATCAGAAGGAGTTTCAGCAATTGGATTTATAGGTAGGTCGTCTTGTTCCACATGTAATTCTTTATATAATGCTTTAGATTGATCGTAATCTACATCATACTTGTTAAGCAATTTTGTTGTAGGGTCATTCTCATTTCTAAGAATACATAAAAGCAAGTGTGCTGTATCTATAGCATCACTTTGATATAACTTAGCTTCTAGAAACGTCGTTTTTAACGCTTTTTCCGCTTGTCTAGTTAAATGAAGGCTCTTTTTTTGACCCTCTCTATCAATAGATGGTAAAGCAGGGTTTAATTGCTCTAATTTCTTTCGAATTAGCTCAAGGTCTAACTCAAAAGTATCTAATATATCGATGGCTTTCCCTTCTCCTTTTCTTATTAAACCTAATAGTAGGTGCTCAGTTCCAATAAAGTCATGCCCTAAACGTAGTGCTTCTTCTTTACTGAATGTGATAACATCTCTAACTTTTGGTGAAAAATTATCGTCCATATTTTCTTTTATCTATTTGTAAATTTAGTCCTTTTTTCACTAAAAAATTACAAAAAGAATGCCAAGCGGAGAAACCTGCCATTTTGACCTCGAAAAATGACTTTAAAAGTGCTTGAAAATCAGGTATCTAAAAAGTGCTAAAAATTTATCAAGAAATGTTGATAACTCTAGGGAAATGGGACTGTAAAATCTTGGTGAAAAATAGGAATTATAGTATCTTGCCTTGTTATTAAAAATTTAGTAAAAAATTAACACGAAAAACATATGGCTGAAGGCGAAAAGTTAATTCCGATTAACATCGAAGAACAGATGAAATCTGCGTATATAGATTACTCTATGTCTGTTATTGTATCAAGAGCATTACCCGATGTAAGAGACGGTTTAAAACCGGTACATAGAAGAGTGTTATATGGGATGCACGAACTAGGAATTAAAGCTACGGGAGCATATAAGAAATCAGCAAGAATTGTTGGAGAGGTTTTAGGAAAGTATCACCCACACGGAGATACATCCGTATACGATTCTATGGTTCGTCTCGCACAAAACTGGAGTGTACGATATATGATGGTAGATGGGCAAGGAAACTTTGGTTCAGTTGATGGTGATAGCCCTGCAGCTATGCGTTATACGGAGGTGAGAATGCAAAAGATATCTGAAGAGATGTTGTTGGATATAGATAAAGATACAGTGGATCATCAATTGAACTTTGATGATACATTGAAAGAACCAACTGTGTTACCAGCTAGAATACCGAATTTATTGGTAAACGGAGCTTCTGGTATAGCAGTGGGTATGGCCACGAATATGGCACCGCACAATCTTACCGAAGTAATTAATGGTACCATTGCTTACATTGATAATAGAGATATAGAGATCGATGAGTTAATGCAACATATTAAGGCCCCAGATTTTCCAACCGGCGGAATCATTTATGGATATGATGGTGTTAGAGATGCATTTCATACTGGAAGAGGTAGAATTGTAATGAGAGCTAAAGCTACTATTGAGGAAGTAAAAGGTAGAGAGTGTATTATTGTTACTGAGATTCCTTATCAAGTAAACAAGGCAGAAATGATTAAAAAAACTGCTGAGTTGGTTAACGATAAAAAGTTAGAAGGAATTGCTAATATTAGAGATGAATCTGATAGAAACGGAATGCGCGTTGTATATATTTTAAAGCGTGATGCAATTCCTAATATTGTTCTAAATAAATTATTCAAATATACCGCGTTACAAACATCTTTTAGTGTGAATAATATTGCACTGGTAAAAGGAAGACCAGAGCAGTTGAATTTAAAACAAATGATCCACCATTTTGTAGATCATAGACACGAAGTTGTTGTTAGAAGAACTGAGTTTGAATTAAAGAAAGCGGAAGCTAGAGCGCACATTTTAGAAGGACTAATTATTGCGTCTGATAACATTGATGAAGTAATCAAATTAATTAGAGCTTCTAAGAATGCAGATGAAGCTCGGGAGAGCTTGATGACTAGGTTTGAATTAACAGAAATTCAAGCTAAAGCTATTGTTGAAATGAGGCTTCGTAACTTAACTGGTTTAGAGCAGAATAAGTTAAGAGCAGAATATGATGAAATAGTTGAAACAATTGCTGATTTAAAAGACATTTTATCAAATGAACCAAGACGTTATCAAATCATTAAAGATGAGTTAATTCACATTGGAGAAAAGTATGGAGATGAGCGTCGTTCTATGATAGAATATGCTGGAGGAGATATGCGAATTGAAGATATGATTCCAGATTCTAAAGTAGTGGTGACTATTTCAAATGCTGGGTACTTGAAACGTACAAATCTTGATGAGTATAAAGTTCAAAATAGAGGAGGCCGAGGACAGAAAGGAGTTGCTACTAGAAATGAAGATTTCTTAGAACATTTATTCATTGGAACAAATCATCAATATATGTTATTCTTTACACAAAAAGGTAAGGTATTTTGGATGCGGGTTTATGAGATTCCAGAAGGAGGTAAAACTTCGAAAGGAAGGGCAATTCAGAACCTTATAAATATAGAACAAGATGATAAGGTAAAAGCATTTTTAGTGACGCAAGATCTAAAAGACGAAGAATATGTAAACAGCCATTATGTGATTATGGCTACGAAAAGAGGTCAGGTAAAAAAGACTTCGTTAGAGCAATATTCTCGTCCAAGAACTAATGGAATTAATGCAATTACCATTAGGGAAGACGATGAACTTTTAGAAGCAAAACTTACAACCGGTGATAGTCAGGTGATGTTAGCGTTAAAATCGGGGAAAGCAATTCGATTTGAAGAAGCGAAAACAAGACCTATGGGTAGAACAGCCTCTGGAGTTAGAGGAATCACATTAGGACATGAAAATGACGAGGTTATTGGAATGGTTGCTGTGAATGATATGGATAGCAACATCTTAGTAGTATCTGAGAAAGGATATGGCAAACGATCTAACTTAGAAGATTATAGAATTACCAATAGAGGAGGTAAAGGTGTTAAAACATTGAATATCTCGGAAAAAACAGGTAATTTAGTGGCGATAAAAAATGTAGATGATAGTAATGATTTGATGATTATTAATAAATCAGGGATTACTATTAGAATGGCTGTCAAAGATTTACGAGTAATGGGTAGAGCTACTCAAGGAGTAAAATTAATCAACATAAAAGAAGATGATAGTATCGCAGCTGTTGCAAAAGTAATGCATGAAGAAGATTCCAATGAGGAGGATGAAAATGATGGCACGGAAATTGAAAATGGTACAAATGAAAATCAAGAATAAACATTACAATCCAAGAAATAACAAAATGAAAAAACAAGTATTAGCGCTTTTTTTAGGTCTATTAACAACAGGTCTTTTTGCGCAAAAGAACGAGATTAAGACTGCGGAAAGGGCTATTAAAAAGTTAGATTATAAAGGGGCTTCGGCTGCGTTAAAGATGGCAGAAGGTTTAGTGTCTAATATGGATGCAAAAATGAAAGCTAAATTTTATTACTTACAAGTGCAGGCTTTTAATGGTACGCTTAAGTATGCGGATGCTGCGAAGGCTTATAATAATCTAAAGGAAACTGAAAATGAATCTGGAAGAAAAAAATATGCAGGAACAGCTAAGCCAATTATTGATAAAATGATCTTAGATGTTTCTAACAGAGCTGCTACTTTATATACAAAAGATAAAGATTTTATTAATGCAGCTAAAGATTTTTTATTGGCATATACATTAGATCCAGCGGATACTGCGTCATTGCAAAACGCCGCTCTTAGCTCTTATAATGCAGAAGATTTCGAAGGAGCTTTAAAAAAGTACCAACAATTAAAAGACTTAAATTATACTGGTATTAGAACCGTTTACTATGCGACGGAGAAAGCTTCTGGGGAAGAAAGAAACCTTGGAACAGAATCTCAAAGAAATGCTATGGTTAAGTTAGGTCAGTTTATAAAACCAAGAGATGAGGTAAGTGAATCTAGACAGGCTGATATTGTAAAGAATGTAGCATTGTTATTACATAAAACGGGTAAAACAGAAGAGGCTGTAAAAATGATACAAGAAGCAAGGTCTCAAAGTCCTAACGATCTTAATTTATTGTTGACTGAAGCAGATTTTTATATCAAATTAGATAGAATGGATAAGTTTGGTGAAATGATGGAGAAAGCAATTAAGCTAGATCCTGAAAACCCAGTTTTGTTTTATAACTTAGGAATCATTAACAGCGATAAGAAAGGAAAAGAAGAAGAGGCTATTAAGTATTTCAAAAAAGCGATTGAGTTAAAACCTGACTATGGAGATGCCTATATTAGTGTGTATAGATTAATTGTAGCGAAGGAAGAAGCTATCAATAAGCAAATGGAAGGACTAACTGATTTTGATAAGTATGATGAGTTAGAAGCTAAGAAAAAATTAATTTATAAGGAAGCATTACCTTATTTAGAAAAAGGAGACCAGTATAAAAGATCAACAGATACTGTAAAGATTTTAAAAAGCTTATATGAAATTCTTGGAATGGAAGATAAGGCAAAAGAGTTTGGAGATATCTTGAAGAAGATGGGGTAATCTCTAAATCATTATAACACAAAAAAGCCGAAACTATGTTTCGGCTTTTTTTATATAATTTTCTTTATGACTCGTAGTTTATGAGTGTGTTTTTTAGTATCTAAATTATAAATACCACTATGATCTAAAAGATCGATTCGTACTTTACCATGCGCATGAATAATATAGTAGTCTTTCATAATGATTCCTACATGCGTTATAATGCCCTCATCATTGTCAAAAAATGCAAGATCTCCAGGCTCACTTTCTTCAATAAAGCTAAGAACTTCACCTTGAGTAGCTTGATCTTTTGCATCTCTCTGTAAATGATATCCACATAACTTATAGACCATCTGGGTAAAACCTGAACAATCAATACCGAAAGGAGTTCTTCCTCCCCATAGATATGGAGAGTTTAAAAATAAAAAAGCTTTATTAATGATCTCTTCTTTCGGAAGTTTTCCAGAATAGGTAATGCCATCATAAGAGTATGAACTTGACCCAATAACAAAGTGCTCATTATCGTAAAAAGGTAAATGACATCCAATAGGAATGGTAGTTAGATTATTTTTAGAATCACTGAAAAAATCCAAAATCTCGCCCGATAAAGTTTTGTGCTCATTCGAAAGTTTGAGGAACATATCCTCGGAGATTTCTCCATATTGTTTATTGTCAATATAACCTTCGTAATTATCATATTGCAATTGTATTTTACTCCATTTATCGTGCTTTTCGAGCACTTCAAAATGCTCTCCAAATAGAACCTGAGAAACCATTTCCGAGGTATCGGTAGCTTCTAGTCGAAGAGGTACAATACTTAAATTACAAATGCCGTAGAGCATATTTAGAAATTAGAATTAAACTCTTTCTATTACCATGGCACTTGCGCCGCCGCCGCCGTTGCATATTCCAGCAGCACCAATCTTCGCATTATTTTGTGCTAGAATAGATGTTAAGGCTATAATGATACGTGCTCCTGAGACACCGAGCGGATGCCCTAATGAAACTGCTCCACCATTCACATTTACTTTACTATCATCTAGTCCTAAAATTTTCATATTTGCTAAACCAACCACTGAAAAAGCTTCATTCAATTCAAAATAATCAACATCGTTAATATCAATATTAGCTTTTGCTAGTGCCTTAGGTAGTGCTTTAGCTGGTGCAGTAGTAAACCATTTTGGTTCATGTGCAGCATCAGCATAGCTACTTATTTTAGCCAATGGTTTTAAGTTTAGTTCTTTAGCCTTTTCGGAAGACATTAATACCAATGCAGCTCCTCCATCATTAATTGTAGAAGCATTGGCAGCTGTAACGGTACCTTCTTTTGTGAAAGCCGCTCTTAGGCTTGGAATTTTTTCCATTTTCACATTTTTGTACTCTTCGTCTTCAGACATCAAAATAGGTTCTCCTCTACGTTGTGGAATTTCAATGGGAACTACTTCACTTGCAAATTTTCCAGAAGCCCACGCTTCTGCAGATCTGTTATAAGATTGAATCGCGTAGTTATCTTGGTCTTCTCTAGAGAATTCATACTCACTAGCACATTCATCCGCACATACACCCATGGCAACTTGTCCATACACATCTACCAAGCCATCTTTTTGCATTCCATCTTCCATTTTGATAGGTCCGAATTTTGAACCTTTCCTTGCATGGTGATAGTGTGGAATAGAACTCATATTTTCCATTCCTCCTGCAACAACAATATCTGCATCGCCTAATGCGATGGTTTGAGAAGCTAACATAATCGACTTCATACCTGAAGCACATACTTTGTTTACGGTAGTACAAGGAACTGTATCTGGAATCCCAGCAAAAATAGCTGCCTGTCTAGCTGGCGCTTGACCTATTCCAGCAGAAACTACATTCCCCATAAAAACCTCTTGAACCATATTAGGATCCAGGTTGATTTTTTCTAAGGCACCTTTTATTGCGTGAGCACCTAGTTTTGGTGCAGGAATATTAGATAAGCTTCCCATAAAACTCCCAATTGGAGTTCTGGCTACTGAAACAATTACGACTTCTTTCATATAATATTTGTTGATTTTTTACAGTGCAAAATTAACCATTTTTAATCAAATTTGAGTTGATTGTATAACTTCAATTTTTGACCTCCGTTTTTTTAAGTTAAGTTTGTTATTCAAAATTTTACAATGAGTAAGACCATAAATAGATTATACCAGCACAATACTATTATTTACAAAGTAATACTATTCTTAATTACTGCTGTTTCTATTGTGTATTTTTTCCCAAAAGGTGGTCAATTTAAATATGATTTTAATAAAGGAAAACCTTGGCAAGATGACATCTTATTGGCGCCTTTCGATTTTGCCATTCAAAAGACAACAGAAGAAATTGATCTCGATAAAAAATCAATACGAGATAATGCTAAACTCTATTTTAAGGACGACATTGGTGTGTTAGATGATGTCAAAGACCGTTTTTTAACGAAGATGTCTTTTGTAAATGTAAATGACTCTATAACCAATGAGGAAATTACGAACAGCATTTCTTTAGGAGCTTCAATCATTGATGAAATTTATAAAATTGGATTTGTAGATAACGTTAGCAATAACGTAGTATCTAACAAAAACATACTGATTTCTTTAAAGAAAGATAATCAGGTTGAAGACATGCTATTTAGCAAGTTTTTAACGTCAAATAAAGTCTCAGATATTATTATCGGTAGGTTGGGAGGTAGGCCATTGACCTACGGAAATACTATTGTTTTTGATGCTTTGTCCGAAGTAGTGGTACCCAATATTTCTTATGATAAATCTTTTACCGATAAAGTAATAGAAGATGCCATAAAGAGCATATCATTAACCATCGGTAAAGTTTCAAAGGGAGAGCGAATTATTTCGAAAGGAGATATTGTAGAGGGTAAGAAGCTGGCTATTTTAGAATCTTTAAAGAGCGAATCTGAATCGAATGTATGGACAGAATCAAATTATACTTGGATCGTTTTTGGGTATACTGTTTTGGTGTCGTTGGCATTGTTAATGCTCCTACTTTTTTTACGAAAATATAGGATCGAAATATTTGAAAATAATACTAAGGTCACGTTCATTTTCTTCAATGTATTCTTAATGGTGTTAATACAAACACTGGTTATTAAATATAACGTAGCGTATTTGTATGTGGTTCCTTTAAGTATTTTACCCATTGTATTAAAAGCATTTTTTGATGCACGTTTAGGGCTCTTTGCACATGTACTGACCATCTTACTGTTAGGCTTCATCGTACCCAATAGTTTTGAGTTCATCTACTTGCAAATCATAGCAGGTATTGTGACTATTTTAACGGTATCTGAACTGCATAAAAGAGCGAATCTATTCATTTCTATTGGACAGATAACGTTGATATATATGATTACATATCTGGCATTCTCTATTATTAAAGAAGGAAATGCCTCACAAATAAAATGGGAGTATTTACTCATGTTTGCAGCCAATGGATTGTTATCTTTTCTGTCATTGTTCTTTATTTATGTGTATGAAAAAACCTTTGGACTGGTGTCTGATGTAACATTGTTAGAATTGTCTAATACGAATTCGAAACTATTGAGAGAATTAAATGAGAAAGCGCCAGGAACCTTTCAACATTCCATGCAAGTGGCAAACTTAGCCGAGGCAGCGGCCAATGAAATTGGGGCGAATTCGATGTTGGTTAGAACGGGAGCGCTATATCATGATATTGGAAAAATGCTAAACCCCATGTATTTTATAGAGAATCAATCAACAGGGGTAAATCCACATAATGATCTCTCTCCGAAGGATAGTGCGTCAATTATTATAGATCATGTGATCAAAGGAATAGAGTTGGCTAAGAAAAATAAACTACCCGATAGAATCATTGATTTTATTCGTACACATCACGGAACAAGTTTGGTCTATTACTTTTATATGAAAGAAAAGGAACGTTATCCAGAAGAAGAAGTAAATATTGAAAAATTTCAGTACCAAGGACCGATTCCTTTTTCTAAAGAGACAGCTATCCTCATGATGTGTGATGCAGCAGAAGCAGCTTCTAAAAGTTTAAAGACACCAACAGCTCAATCTATTGACGATCTGATTAATAAGATTGTAGAAAAACAAAAAGCAGATAATCAATTTATCAATTCGGATATTACGTTTAGGGAAATTGAGAAAATCAAGAAAGTGATAAAAACCAAATTGATGAACATTTATCATTTACGAGTAGAGTATCCAGACTAATTTTTTTGAACAAAATAGAGAAAAACCCTTGCAAGATTGTTTTTGTAATCTTACATTTGCACCCGCCTAAACGATAAACTTTTGTTTGTCGGACAGGCTTGCAATTTTTCACAAATACTTCGGTATAAAATTGAAGGAGAGGTGGCAGAGTGGTAATGCAGCAGATTGCTAATCTGTCGACGTTTTTCGTCGCCAGGGTTCGAGTCCCTGTCTCTCCGCTAAGAAAATTGCACTCGGGGTGTAGCGTAGCCCGGTTATCGCGCCTCGTTTGGGACGAGGAGGTCGCAGGTTCGAATCCTGCCACCCCGACTAAAAAACACTAATCATATAATGGTTAGTGTTTTTTGTTTTTAGTTAGCAGCTCGAATCGCCTGTAATCGTTTAAAACAACATTCGGCCATTCGCTGTTCTACGAGCTGACTAATAATTTTTTTAGCTTGAGTTTGATCACGTCTTAGTGCATCGTACCCAGGTTTAACCACATATTCGTTATAGGCCCAATCTTTAATTTTAGCAATATCATCACCATTACTTCGACAAACTTGCATCAATTTATTACATCTCATTTTAGATTTGACATTCCTTAATAAGCGCTGGTATTGTTTACGAACAGCATCATTCGCACCATTCATAATGGCTCCATAAGATTCCGTTATAAAAGTAAAATAAGCAGCAAATACCTTAAGTATTGGTAGTTTATCGGCAATCGCGTCTAAGGCTTCATTCATAAATTTTAAACCTTCCCCAAACGCTTCAGCATTTTGTGTAGGAGTCCCATCAGAACCAATTAGTTTACCAATCCTATCGGCATACCCTTTAACCTTTTCCGCTAGATTTTTGTATTTCTCCAACTTGGCCAGTTTTTTTGAAATATTGTTCAACCGATCTTGAGTTTTCTTCACCCATTTTTTTGCCCTCCCAGTGTCCAGACCTTTTTTTCCACCAAACTCCACGGCTTTTTTAAGGTTCTCCATGGCATTCTGAGCTTCATCGGCTGCTTTTTTAAGGTCTTGAGAGATTTCGTAAAGATCGATCGCATCTGCAATGGAAGTTGCCTTATAACCTAGTTTTCGCATGATTTCTAAGCACTTCTCTTTGTCTTTGGCTAGTGCTTCCTTAGCTGCTATAGCTTCAGCTTTTTGACTGGCAAGCAGCGCCTTTTGAGCTGCTCTAATTTTATCAATTTCTTCCTTAATCTTATCTCCTAATTCTTCTAATCTTTTCTCAGCATTTTTCTCATCCCTTCTGGCATTAGAAGCGTCACCTTTAAAGCCTGCTTCTAAAGATTTTTTTCTTTGAACAATACCATCTATCTGTATCCAGATATTGTCCCCACATCTAACATTGTCAATTCTAGATAGTAGGTTCGAATCGTTGACTTTAGCCCAAATTCTGAGTTGATTGAGCAGTGCTTTTATTTTAGAGCAAAGGGCGTCAATTTTAGTATTCCAGTATTGGTCTTCTGCCGCAAGAGCATCTTTCCTTTTATTGGCATCCTCTGCTTCTTGTAGTTTTTTTGCAAGTGCAGCACATTCTTTATTTTTGGCATCTAGCTCCCCTGGAATATTGGTTAATCGTTCACTTACGGCATTTAACTTATCTGTGGTACCCTTCATCTGTTTTTCAAGCGCTGAAACTTGCGGTGCTATTTGTGCTGGAAGCCCTCCTTTATGGTATGTTGCGGTACCATTACTGGAGACGGTTACTGCACCATATTGATAATGAAATTTACCATTCTTATCACGTCGGGTACTCCCGGCAAAATCCATATCGGTAGACCTAAACTCATTCATAATATCTCTATGAATTTGTTTTTGCTGTTCCTTAAGAGCTTCTTTTTGTTTTTTTAAATCCGCATGTTCTTTTTGTAATGTATTAGCCTGATCTAAGCAATCCTGATGTGCTTTCTTTGCATCTCGTAAATTGTCCTCTATTCTTTTAGTATTAGCTTTATTAGGCCTACCTCCAGTGCGTTTTTTAAATGAGTTTAAGCTATCAATCAATACTTTTAATGAATCTGCAAAAGCAGGTCTTACTTTTTCAAGACTCTGATCAATTCGTAATAAATGACCGTAATTACTATTGTTTTTTCGATGTTTAGCTCTTGCTGCTAAATACCTTTTTCGAGTTTTGTTTCGTTCTTCTTCTAGGCGTTTCTTTCTGTCTACTGCGCTATTCAGTTGCCCCTTTAACCTGTTTTGACTCGTTCTGATCTCTGTCAACTTAGCACTTTTAGCCATACTGTAGAATGGGTTTCCAGAAAAGTTAATGTTTGTGTGTATAATTTGAGAACTACCATTAGAATACAATAGCGTAGTTTCTATTTCAGCAGCATTTGGGTTTCCAAAACTTTGATTCTTATGTGCAAGAGAATACGATTGCTGTTGCGCCGTAAGAAATTTTATAGCCGCTTTTGTTTCTGCATTCAAAGGCTTAATAGTTGATACAACCATTTCCGGCAGATCTCCATCTTTGATATCTACTTGTAATTCAACCTCGTTTTCATCTTGTATTACATTGACTTCTACTTCACTTGTTTCTATAAACGCCTCAGTTTCGTTTTCTGTAGGAGTATATGAATTATTAAAAGGAGCCCCACCCAGTTTTGAACACTGTTCATTGGTAAGGAAAAAACTTTGGTTATATATACGACAGTCTATATTTTTCTTTTGAAAGTGAGGTCTTATAGTAACTAGTTCTTCACTGTTATCTGGATATGGAGTATCAGGAATAACAAGATTAGTGGTTAATGTAAAACTACCAGTGCTAATACTTTTTATATCGAAATGATGAAACCAATTACCATTCTCATGTTCGTTGGGACTAATGGTAAAGGTCTGAGAATTACCCCCACCCAATCTAACAATAGAAGTGGTATTATTAACAACGGTATATGTAAGAGGTTTCTCAATAGTTCCCACACCATGAATGGTAGCATCGAAAAAAGTAGACCTACCTCGTTTTAAAGTAGTGGGGCCAATTTTTAGCGTATAATAAATGGCGTTGCACTGACCTTGATGTGTGTTATCTCCATCTTTAATAATAACGTTGGCCAATGTACTATTCATATCATCGGGTCTTAAACACAACTGAACTGGAGATTCTGCAACTACATTTATCCGTTTTCCATTAACGCTAACAGTAGTGTTATCTAATTTTCCATCAAATGCTCCATAAAAAGAAGCATTAACTTCATTGGCAATATGTTTTGGAAAACTAATAGGATCTTTTGGCGAGATAGGTGGCTTCATAGAAAATTCGACCTCCGTACTTCCTATATTCTTGCCTTTTTCAGTACTGAGCGATACAGTGGCGGTTGACGTGAGACTTTGTAAAGAAAAGATGTTGTCGCTCAATACAAATGATTTGTTATTAATAGTAAACTGATAGTTTTTTAATCGTTTTAGATTCTTTGATTCCTCTCTTTTCGAATTTCCATTGGGATAGATAGCAATAGATCCTGAAAAGTTTTTATTCGCTACTATTTTATTTGGTAGGTATATATAGATGCTACCTTTTTCTGATTCGAATAATATCGTTTGAACACCATTTACTGTTTCTAAGGTTTGACTATTTCCTGCAAAGAAGGAAGAAATACAAAGTAGTAAGGCAATAAACCTTTTTATGATATGTTGATTTTCCATTTGTAAAGGACTGGTTAATAATGAGCCTGAGTTAAGAGGAGTTCTTTGTAAGATACAAAGAGTAGGTGTAATTGGCAAATTTACAGTCAGTTAGCCTTCTTTTGAGTTAGCGAATTGTAAGCTTGTTTTAATATGTATCCTAATAGTAACCTGTAAAATAGTTAGAAATGATGTTATGTTAATGGTCGGTCAAAACATTGACTATAAGGATTTTGTTTTTTTGAAATTTCTTACCGACAAAAAAATTAAGAAAGGATGTGAAAATTTTTAAAACAAGTTGCGAGTAATTTAATAGAAATTGTATATTTGCGCCCTGAAAGACAAATAAAATTGTTTTTCAACGTTCTTTACATTTAACAACACGTTGAATATAAAAAGCTACGGGCTCGTAGCTCAGCTGGATAGAGCACCTCCCTTCTAAGGAGGCGGTCATAGGTTCGAATCCTATCGGGCTCACATAAACCCACATCAGTAATGATGTGGGTTTTTTGGTTGTTATTACTGGGCTTAGTTATGTTATTTTTAATCTATTTGCATGTCAAAGTAGAGTCAAGTAGGCTTAAGTAAGTCGTATTTCAGTGTCATTTCAGTGTCAAAAATGTTAGAATTTCCTCAAAAATAATGATTTAAAAATCAAGATTTATAATAACAATTTTATAGTATTTTTATATAGACTAAAATTTAAAGTTCTATGAAATTAAAATTAGAAGAAGAATACTTATCAATCAAAAAGATTAATGAAATTGATCTCCCCAATTTCACCGTTTTAACTGGGTTAAATGGTTCGGGAAAAACTCATATTTTAAAAGGAATTCGTAATCAAATGATAAGGTGTGATAATATATCTAATCAATCCATTTCTTTATTGAGCCTAGAAGATTTGACTTCTAACCAATTAAAAGCAAGTACAATTGAAGCTAATTGTAAATTTTTTTTGCAGGGGAAAATAGCTGGTGAAACACGTTGGGGCAGTGAAATCAGAAAAATTTATTTTAAACATTTAGGCCATCAAGATGCCAAAGAACACCATGACTTACTTAAAGTCAATATTAATAAGCCTATCTGGAAGATACTTAAAACTGAAGTGGATGAAAGTTTGTGGGAGAAGATAATAGAGTTTAAGAAAGAAATGCAGATTGATATTTTTAATTCTCAAGAGTTTAAAGAATTTGAATTTTCTAATCATATAGAAGAATCTTATAAGCAATTTGGTATTGTATCAAAATCAAGCGGATTTCATTTAGCAAGTTTTATTAATATAATTGAAGCAGAAACTTTAGAAGCATTAACTAAAGAATTTAATGATTATAATAAATTGAAAGAAGAATATGCTCTTGGAGAGTTTAATAAAGATGAAAGGGAGTTGAGAAAGGATGATTATATTAAAGAATATGAACGAAACAATCCTAAGCCTTGGGATTTATTTAACGAATGTATTGAGAGTCTGAGAAGTACATTTAAAGATAGTGTGATTTTTAATTTTCAAATTACAAGCCCTGATTTTAAAGTAGATTTATATAAAAAGAAAGAAAATAAGGCTTCTCTTTATGATAAGGGAACTCATGAATTAATTGGGTTTGATGGATTGTCATCAGGAGAAAAGGTAATTTTTACATTAATTAGCTTGATTTTTTCTAAGGAAAAAAAATCTATTCCTCCAAAATTAATTTTGCTAGACGAAATTGATGCAACATTGCATCCTTCAATGATTAAAGCTATGCTAAAAGTTATTAATGATGTTTTTCTAGAACAAAAAGCAAAAGTTATTTTAGCAACTCATTCACCTACTACTGTCGCACTAGTCCAAGAAGAGTCGATCTATGTAGTTAATCATGGTAACGTTATAAACAAGATAGAAAAAAAGAGTAGATCACAAGCGTTGAGAATTCTTACAGAGGGTTATATAACTATAGAAGATGTCTTAAAATTTGAAGATATCCCTGAAGAAATAATTATAGTTTCAGAAGGGAAAAACTATGAATATCTTCTTAAAGCAAAATCTTTTTTTGACCTAGATTCTGAAATTGGAATATTAAATGTAAATGTTGGAGGATCTGGCCAACTAAGAACATTGTTTAATCTAATAACCAAACTAAATACAGCTAAAACTTTTTTCATTGTATGGGATTGTGATTATACCACAAAGGAAGAAAGGGATGAAAACCAGCAAATAATTAAAAACCAAGAAACAGGAGAACCAAACTATATTCCGCGTAATTTAGATTTTCTTGAGAATGAAAGAACAAAAAATTGTAATGGATATATTTTTAAGAAACAAGAAAATTCACAATCAAATAGAGGGATAGAAAACTTATTTACTAATGAGAGTACTGAGAAATTTGAAGGAGAATTTAACAAAAAAGGACCAAACAGAAAGAGCTCTTTTGAAAAGTATATTCTGACCAATGCTACTGAAGAAATGTTTACAAATTTCAAACCTCTTTTTGATCATATACTCAAAGAGAAAAAACAAACTGCTAATTAAGCAGATGTTCAAAGATTTTTAATAATTAAATTAAGCTAATCTTTTTTCCGAAACCCATACCACAATTGCTTCCAAAAACTTTTTGGGAATTCGTCGTCTTTAGGAAATCCAAGCTCTATGGTGCCACTATCCTCTGGAATATAATTGGTTTTAAATAGATAATCCCAAATACTTAAACTAATCCCAAAATTAACTCCAAACCTTCCTTGAGGCAATATATAGGCATGATGGTATAAATGCATCACTGGGTTATTAAAAATGTATTTCAAAACGCCCCAAGTGATTTTAATATTTGCATGATTAAAGTGTCCTATGGCAATGGCAGCAAAGTGTACAATAAAGGCTTGTTCAGGTTCAAATCCACCGAGAATCATTACTCCAAAAGTTTTTAGAGGCTTGTAGAATATATTCTCCATCCAATGGTATCTTAAATGGGCTGCAAACCCCATTTCTTTAACACTATGGTGCACTTTATGGAATCGCCATAGCACAGGAAACTTATGTAACAACACATGTGTAAACCATTGTACAAAATCCAACACAATAAAGAAAGTCACTAGCTGAACCCACATGGGCCAACCTTTAATATTTACAATAGCGAGACTATTTGAATCTAAACCTATATCGGTATATGCCAAGTTTAACATTCTATACAGTCCATCTACGGCAATGGAGAACACAAAGAAGTTGAAAAACATATAAAAGGCATCTAGCCAAAAATCTTTTCTAAAGATGGATTGTTCTTTACGCCATGGAAAAGCAATTTCTAAGCTCCAAACAATCAATGAGATCAAAATCAATCCCCAAAAATAGTTTTGATACCAAGGAACTTCAAAAAGGATGGACTTCCAGGTCCAATTTAAACTTCCATTAAAAGCATTTACAAAGGCATCTAAATATCGTGACATACTATTTTAAAATTGTAGTGATACTGTCTTTTTCGAAAGGTAAGTCGTTAAAATAACTCCATTCTGACCAAGATCCATCATAATTCCTTACATTTTCATACCCAAGCAATTGGGTTAATACAAAGATAGTGTGTGCTGAGCGAACTCCCGTATGACAATAGACAATTATTGGATCTTTTTTTGATGGTAAAATGGTGCCATATAATTTTTCCAACGTGGCAATGGGTTTCATTTTTTTATCATCTTCATAATCGATAGCAGAAGTCCAATTAATAGAAATGCTTTTAGGAATTCTTCCACCTTTGAACGCTCCTTTCTTTTGTCGCTTTCCTGAAAACTCATCTGGTGTTCTCGTATCAACGATAGTCATATAATCTAACGACTTTAGCAGATGTTCTTTTGCTATAAATAACTTTGAAGAGTTCTTGTTTTTAAATTTGAAACTGGTTTTTGAGAATGTAGGTTTTTCAGTAGTGACAAGGCCGTTATGTTTCTTCCATCCCGAGTAACTGCCATGTAGCAATCGTATGTTAGTATACCCATATTGCTGTAGTACCCACCAAAAACGAGCAGCATCACAAAGGCCATTATCATCATATACAATAAGCATATCATCAGCATGAATTCCTAATGAACTAAACAATTGTTCTATGGATTCTTTTTTAGCAATTATACCACTATAAGGATGGGAGTGATCCTCAATGTCAGATCTCCAAATATTAATAGCATTTGGAATGTGTCCGTCGTTATATTGTTTAGGTTTACGAAAATCAATTAATTTAATTTCTGGTTGTGTAGCTATTTTTTTATAGGCATCAAATTCGATTAGATAATTGATAGGATCATTAACCTTTTCCTGTGGTTTACAGGATACAAGTAATATTAAAATAGCAACTATACTAATCGTTGATTTCATACCAAGTTATATTAGATAAATGCTCTCGCCTGCTTTTCTCTAAAACAGGGTAGTTGGTCACCAAATAATCGACAATGACCTTTTGGTTGTCTCCCAAATCCCATAGGTTTTGTGTGTCTTGCATCCAACGGATGGTAGCATCCCATCGTTCTTTATTCATTCTATTCTGAATAACCAGTTTTGCCGAATGGCAATTGGTACAGTTATTCACGACTGTCATCAATCCTTTAGCATCTTTTAAGCCTGTTCGCAAATGGATACCATTTTCAATTTTATCTTCATCCACGACAGCTACTTCTTGATCAGACGTACTTTTAAAAATAGAAAGCGAAGGGTCGTAGATTAAAAAAAGCAAGAGCAATGTTGCTATAGATAATAAGAATACAGCTCTATTGAGTAAACCTTGTGCTTGTTTAATATGCTCCTGATTTCCCATTTATACTACTTTAATAGCTATTCTATGACATGCATTATTCAAATATCCTTTAGGATTCCAGCCGGGTAAGATCATCGGTTGGGAAACACCATTACTATCTGTGGCTTTAGCCCAAACCTCGTAATACCCTTTTTTTGGAAAGTTGATAGCAGCCGAAAAATCCTGCCAAGCCAATCGATTGGATGGTTGTTTCAAGGAACATGATTGCCAGGTTGCACCAAAATCAATGGAGTAGGAGACGTTGGCAACTTCCAATTCTCCTGCCCAAGCATGACCTCTAATGTTAAGAGACTTACCTTCCTTAATCATTCCACCAGATTTAGGGTTAGTGATTAATGATTTTACTGGCATCGACTCAATGATACACATATCTTCATCTTTGACATTTGCTCCTGGAGCTACAGGCTCACAAGGAACTCTATATGCCTTTCCTTTCATTTTTGTGCCATCGTGAATTTTATTTCGAACACTAATTCGATTCAGCCATTTCCCAGATGCAGAAGCTGGCCATCCACCAGCTACCAGCCTCAAAGGATATCCATGAGCTAAAGGAATAGCTTTTCCGTTCACCTTAAAAGCAATCAAGGTTTCATCTTGTAAAGCTTTCGACATAGGAACGCCTCTTGAGATAGGCTCTTTAGTAGGATCTCCGCTCAGGTGCGTATCTGCAGAATGATATCCAATATACACCGCATTACTTTTGATTCCTACATCGTCTAATAGATCTTTTAAACGTATTCCTGTCCATTCGGCGCAATGAATCGCTCCAATAGTCCATTGATTCCCTTTTGCAGGCGGATTGAATTCACTTCTTCCGTTTCCTCCACATTCCAAAGTAAGTTGATAGGTATATTGCTTAAATTTTGATTGTAATTCAGCCAATGTATAGGTTTTCTTTTGCTGAACTGATTCGCCATCTATAGTTAATGTCCAACTAGAAATAGCTATATCTTCAGGGATTTTACCATTATTACGAATAAACATCTTAGTCGTGGGGGTAATGGTATCATTTAATAGATGAGCCTGTGCTTCCATATTCCACGGTCTGTTATTTAAAACAACCATTTCCGTATGCTTATTAAAAAGTTTGAACGGATCTGTTTCTTGCAATGCGATTGGAGTATAGCCTTTCAACATATTGGAACCAAAAACGATATCTGTGCCCAATAATGCAACAAAAGAACTTAATGTTGCCTTTTTTACAAAGGAGCGTCTTTTCATATGAGTTGATAAATTTCTTAGAAAGATACTAAAATTACCTGTGATGCAGGGATCGATGATCTTTATGTATTATATGTCACTTGTGGAGTTATTATTCCTGAATTAAAAAAATAGATATTTTAACTTTTTAGTCATCTTATAGTTTAATTTTTGATGGATTCGCGTAGATGGTCATTTTATCTTCTCTAGTAAATCCTATAAGACAAATTCCAAATTCTTTTGCATAATCTATGGCTAAACTTGAACATGCAGAAACAGCAATAATTATGGAGATCTTAGCGAAAAAAGCTTTCGAAACAATTTCATAAGAAACCCGACCACTAACCAACATACACATTGCTTGTTGCAATTTACGATCGTTGATTAATTGCCCAACAGACTTGTCTACAGCATTATGTCGTCCAATATCTTCTTTGATAGTAAGTAGTTCATACTTGTTATTAAATACTGCAGCGGCATGACTTCCTCCTGTATGTTCAAATAATTCTTGACGAACGGCCATTTTTGAGAACATGTCTTTAATATGTTCCGCAGAAAGCAAATGTGTATTATTCAACGCTTTACCTTGAGGTTTGATAGCACCTAATTCCTGTTTACCACAAATACCGCAAGAAGAAACAGATAATAAGGTTCTCTTGTTTAAATAGCCTTTGCCCAAGTTTTCTTTCGGAATTGTGGCATTAAGAATAGAAAAACCATTTTCATGCTGTTCAATAACGTCAAGTTGTAAAGGTTTTTTGCTTCTATAGATATCCTCCGCAAACAATAAACCTCTAATGAGCTCAAAATCATTACCAGGTGTTCGCATGACTACGGTATATGACTGACCATTAATATTGATCTGCAGGGCAGCTTCAATAACAATATCATCGTTAACTTTTGTCGGAGTCTTTTTGGTTACTTGAATTCCGTCATAGTTAAAAAATGAAGTATCTATGAAATTATATTCGCTCAAAATCTACGGCTACAACTTTATATTCTGGAGTCATGGTTTCCTTATCTCCAACACTACCTGTGATGATATTAATAAATACTTCAGGCTGGTGAAACGTAGTACGCAAAATACCTCGTTTCACGTTTTTTGAGTATTTAATAGATATTTCTACACTCCCTCGATCCGAAAAAATACGAACCTTCTCATTATCTTTTATTCCTTTTTTAAGAGCATCTTTAGGGTGTACTTCCAATACATCATCAGATAAGATTTTTTGATTATCCGTTCTACGCGTCATAGTCCCAGAATTATAATGCTCTAACTCTCTACCAGTAGTTAAAATAAACGGGTATTTCTGTCCATGACTTACAATTTCTGGCGTCTCTTCAAAATCGAAATGATGAAAAGTACCTATTCCTTTTTTGAATTGACCACCTACATGTAGCATTTTAGTATCCGTTCCATCTTCCTTAATTGGCCACTGTAATCCATTTTTTCCTAAACGTTCCCAAGATAACCCCTTCATAAAAGGAATGACGTCAGCAATCTCTTCTATTACATTAGCTGCGTCATAGGTCAGGCCTGTGGGTTGGTTGTAACCTAAACGAGCCATCATATCAATAATGATTTGCCCATCTGGTTTTGTATTTCCTATAGGTTCTACTACTTTATTTACACGTTGTACTCTTCGCTCACCATTTGTAAATGTTCCATTTTTTTCAAAATAAGATGATGCCGGTAATACCACATCTGCCATTTCAGTAGTCGCTGTCATAAACAATTCTTGTACTACGATGAGTTCTAAATTTTCAAAAGCTTTAATGCTATGGTTGGTATTAGGATCTGTCATAATAGTATCCTCTCCCATAATATACAGTGCTTTTAGTTTACCATCTATAGCGGCATCTAACATCACTGGTATTTTATACCCTTCTCTTTCGGGCATTTTTTCGACACCATATTTCTCAGCATAATATTGCTGAATTTCAGGTTTGTTTATATCTAAATACCCAGCACCCTGATGAGGTTGTACGCCCATATCTGCCGCTCCTTGAACATTATTTTGCCCACGAAGTGGGTTAAGCCCAACTCCTTTTCTTCCAATATTTCCGGTCATCATAGCCAGATTAGATAGTAACATAACAGTCTTACTCCCTTGGAAATGCTCTGTCACTCCTAATCCGTGAAATTCCATGGCTCTATCTGCCTTAGCATATGCATGCGCTGCTTTTCGAACCAACTCTTTAGAAACACCTGTTAATGTTGCTAGTTCATCCATGTTAAGATGCTCCACATGACTCTTAAACTCGTCATATTTTTCAGTATAAGATTCGATAAAATACTTGTTTACAAGATCATCCATTACAATGTAATGTGCCAACATATTTAAAATGGCAACATTAGTACCTGGACGTATTTGTAAATGATACGTAGCTAACTCTGCCAATTTCGTTTTAATTGGATCTACTACAATAGAAGTAACTCCTTTCATAAAAGCTTGTTTGATCTTTGCCCCAGTAACTGGATGTCCTTTGATTGGATTTGCTCCAAATAAGAAAATAGCATCTGCTTCTTTTAGGTCTTCTACAGAATTTGTGGCCGCTCCAGTACCAAAAGATTGTTGCATTCCCCAAGCAGTAGGAGCATGACAAACACGTGCACAACCATCAATATTATTGGTTCCAATTGCAACACGAATCATTTTTTGCATTAGATAATTCTCTTCATTGGTAGCTCTTGAAGAAGAAATTCCACCAATAGAATCGGGTCCGTATTTATCTTTTATGTCGATGAGTTTCGTGGTGATAAAATCATATGCTTCATCCCAAGTAACTTCCTCGAATTTTCCATTTTTTTTGATCATAGGCTCCCTTAAACGATCTGGGTGATCGTAAAATTCAAAAGCAAAACGACCTTTTAAACACGTATGACCTTCATTTACTTCAGCAGTTTCAGGTGCTTGAATTCCTTTAATCTTTCCATCAATAACAGAAACATCTAATTGACAACCAACACCACAATAGGTACATGTGGTTCTAACCGTTTTGTCTGCGATTAACGTCTTTGTTTCGTACTTATCAGTCAGTGCTTCAGTAGGGCAGGTTTGTACGCATGCACCGCAAGAGACACAAGCTGACTCATCAAAAGATGTATCAAAGCCTTTAATAATGTTCGTAGCAAATCCACGACCAGACATATTCAAAATCATTTCTCCTTGAATTTCTTCACAGGCTCTTACACAGCGAAAACAATTGATACATTGTGAAAGATCTGATTTGATGTAAGGGTGTGATCGATCTGGCTCAATATCTAAATGATTTTCACCTTCCGGATATCGAACATTCGGGATTCCTATTTGGGCAATGGTTTCCTGAAAAGGCGTTGCTTTTTTACTTTCGTCAGGGAAAACTTTATCTGAAGGATAATCTGTCAACACTAACTCGACAATGTTTTTTCGTAAACGCTGCATTTTTTCCGTGTTGTGATAGATATATAGTCCATCACCTACTGGAGTATGACAAGAAGCCATCGTTCGAGTAGGCCCATCTTTTTCTCTAGCGACTTCTACAGAACACACTCTGCAAGAGCCAAAGTTTTCCAGCCTATCATCTTGACACATTGTCGGAATTGCATTCTTATTTTGTTCAATTCTTCTTACAAAATCTAAAATGGTCTCACCTGAATGAAATTCGAAAGCTTCGTTATTAATATATGCAGTCATCTTTTTAGTTGTTTGTAAAATATTCATTCAATTCATCTTGGAAATACTGTAAGGCATTTTTAACTGGCAATGGAACTCCACCACCTAATGCACACAATGAACCTATTTCTAAGGTCTCTAAAAGGTCATCAAATAATTGTCTATCTATTTTATAGTCAGATTTTTGTGCTTTTTGTAACATTTCCATTCCTCTATGAGAACCGATTCTACATGGGTAACATTTCCCGCAAGATTCATCCGCAGTAAATTCCATCAAGTGCTCTAAGAATTTAACCATAGGGAAATCAACAGGGATAGATACAAAACTTGCATGTCCTAATAAGAAACCGTTGGTTCCAAGCGATTCAAAATCTAATGTGAGTTCGGGAATCTTATGCATAGGAACAATGCCTCCTAATGGGCCTCCAATTTGTAATCCTTTTACTTCAGATTTAAATCCACCTCCAAATTCATCAAAAATGGTTTGCAACGGTGTACCCATTTCTATCTCATACATTCCAGGAGTATTAAAGAAGCTATCTAGAGAAACTAATTTTGTTCCAGTAGATTGTTTTGTTCCTAATGAAGCATATGCTGCTCCACCATTATCTAATATCCAGTGAACATTGGCAAAGGTCTCAACATTACTTAATACTGTTGGTTTACCATATAAACCATATTGAGCAGGGTAGGGCGGGCGTACTCGCACCTCAGGTCTCAATCCTTCAATAGAACTTAATAAGGCAGTTTCTTCACCACAAACATAAGAGCCTTGCCCTCGAATAATCTTAAAGGTAAATCCTTCGATTAAATTCTTTTCTTTAAGCTCCAAAATGGCATCATTCACAATCCTAATAGAATCGGGATATTCTCCTCGAATATATAAGACACCAGTGTTTGCACCTGCTATTAGACCTGCCATGTACATCCCAAACAATACTTTGTGTGGTTGATGTTCCATCAAATACATATCTGAATAGGCTCCTGGATCACCTTCATCTGCGTTGCAAACAATATATTTCTGTTCGTTCTCTTCTTTGACAACTGCATCCAGTTTAAACCAAAAAGGAAAACCAGCACCACCTCGACCTCTTAAGTTCGAAGTTTTTAATTCCTGAATACAAGATTGTGGGTCATTTTTGTGTTTCTTCGCCAATGCATAGAAACTAGCTATATCTTCTGTTTTTGATGTTAAAATTGCTGTAGTATTAGCAGCAATTCTGTAAGCATTTTTTTGATACTCTTTAGTATTAATAATTTGATCAATGGTTTCTTGGGTATCAGCATTATATGTTTTATCGTCAAACATAAATGCGCCATTACTATGGCAACGACCTACACAAGCAGCATGTCCTATCTCAGACTCAGTAAAATGTCCTTCTAAGCCTTTATGGAGGTTATGTTGTGTATTGGCAACCATACAAGCCGTTCCGCTACATACATGAATTTTTTTATTTTTATTTTCTTCTCTGGTAAAATCATAAAATGAACTTGCGCCTACCACCACAGAATCATCAATCATAAAACGTTTGGAGATCTCCTGAAGCTCTTCTTTAGAATTACTTTTTTGTGAAGCACTTGCGATATTTTCGAAAAGGTTCTCTTCCAGCTCTTTTCGATAAGATAAAGTACGTATGTTTTTGTTTGCCATTATATATTTTATATATGGCTAAAATTACTAAAATTCTATGAGTTTATAATATCTAGGAAGTGTAAATATTATATTTTGAAGTTTTGCTTGAAAAAACAAAAGCCTTGAATAAATCAAGGCTTATGAAGTGTTTTATACCCCTAAAATAAAACACTTTATGTGTAACTCCGAAGAGTTATTAGTTCAAAAGTAATACAAAAAAATTAAAATCCTATAAAAAAATGCTTTTTATGTAGTTGCTTATTAGTGTTTTAATACCTTTTTAACACAATTAATCACAATCAAGTTATTGTGCATATCTGTGGAAAAAAACAAATAATTTTCACCTCCATCTTTAAGCTTTAATTCTTTTCTAATTTGGGCTACACTTTTAGGGAAATTCCTAGTAGTAATATTGGCTTTGTTACATGTTAATTTTCTTTTCAATTTTTTATCAAAGGGGAAGGTCTCTAAAATGCGAAAAATTCTACCTGGAAAACCCTCAATGTGCTCATCACTTGTGTATAAGTGAGAATGTTGGTGTAGTTTGTCTAACTGAAATTGAATAGCGACTTCATCAAAGCCTCCAGATTTTAATATGGCTGCATTGGGCTCATATACGTAACTCGCAGGCTCTCCGTAATTGGCTTTTTCGCTAGACGCATGTTGAAAACTAAATTCCTGAATTTGCTTTTTTGTGAAATTGACAGTATGTACTGAAATAGAGGACTGGTATCCTTTTTCTAGCAAAAACAAAAGTTCTTTAACATCATTATCTACAGCTACGATATGAACTTCTTTAACAAAAGTCAATTCTTTAATAGTATTAGTAATATCAAGAATTGGAGAATTTTTGATCAATATGGTATTTGATCTTTCAAATAAGAGTTCTAGATTTTCGGGGACATTTGGTTGACAATCCCTTAATAGGAACACTTTACCTTTTAAATCGTGCCTACGAGAAGGGTCCACATAAATGCAATCAAATCTATTCGTTGAATTTTTTAGAAAATCTATGCCATCTCCTGAAATTGTTTCAATATTCGAAACCCCGAATTGTTTGTTATTATATGCAACAATTTCGGAAAGCTCAGTGTTCATTTCACAATGAACAACGTCACGGAATTCTTTCGAAAAAAAGTAAGCGTCAACACCAAAGCCACCGGTAATATCGATTAAAGAATTTCCAGAAACAATATTGCTTTTGTGATGTGCAGTAATTTCTGAAGAGCTTTGTTCAATGCTTAATTTATTTGGATAATAAACCTTACTTGAATTAAACCAAGTGGGGAGTTTCTTTTTTGATTTTTGTTTTGCAATGACCTGATTTGCTAATTCTTGTACTGATATAGTACCAAAAGGACTTCCCTTTAAAATCAGTTTTGGAATGTCGGAAGTGAGATTATTATTGATATAATCTTGAACCTCTTCGTCTAATATGGAAGTGTTTAATCCTTTCAAAATCAATGCTTTTTTAAAGAGATGAAACCGTGAATAGAAACTCCTAACAGAACAAGGTAAAGGCTTATTCTTGTTAATGGTCGCTCAATTTGTTCGGTAGGTAATTCTGTAAAGAAACCATATATCACTAAAAAACTTGCGATGAATAATACCGTAGAACCTATCCATTGGATTTTTCTGAACAAGGCATTTTGAAAAGTTTTGAAATAGGCACCTAAAGCAATATGTATTAGACCGAATAACAATATATATAAATGACCTGCTCGAAATAAGGCTCTATTCATTTGCTCCATGCCCTTTAAGTGGTCAAAATTATGGTGCATATACTGACCGGTCAAAATAAATATAATGACCATGGTAATTCCCAAGTAAAAATGAATCTTTCCTAGCATAATTTCATCATTAATGGTCAATCACGGCACAGTTTTAAATATCTTTTGTTAGTGATTTAACAATTTTATTATCAGATAAAAACTCTTTTAAAATTACTTTCAATACTGTGTAAGTAGGTACTGCGATAATCATTCCTAAGGGTCCCATTAACAGGCCGCCAATAATAATTACTAAAAAAATCTCTAGCGGGTGCGATTTTGTGGTTTTAGAAAAGATCAAGGGTTGACTAAAGAAGTTATCTATGAGTTGTGCTATTAAATAACCAGTCATTACGTACATCGTTGTTGGCAGTATTTCTGATTGAAAATCTTGACCTAAGTTACTAGTCATAGATAAAATGATCATTAGGAATGCGCCAATCAGTGGTCCCACGTACGGAATGATGTTTAATAGTGCACACAAAAACGCAATTACCACGGCATTAGAAATACCAAATATTAAAAGAATGATTGTGTAGAGTACAAATAATATGGTAATCTGCAACATTAACCCTAAAAAGTATCTAGATAATAAGTCATTAATTTTCTCTACGGATTGTGAAAATCTGTTTTCGGTACCGCTCGGGATAATAGCCAGTAGCGAATTTTTAAATATTCTACTGTCCTTCATAAAAAAGAAGGAAATAAACAATACTGAGAATAATCCGACACTTAATGAGCCCATCGCTCCAACAATTGAATTTAATACTTCTGGGATGGACTTTAATCCAGAGAAAATATCAGCGCTTTTCAATTCACTCAAAATATCAATATTCTTCGACTCAAAATAAGCGTTAACTTGTTCCATAATACTGGTAATATTACTTTCAAGATCAGCCGTTTTTAAAAGAGAAAGATTTCCTCCTTGCTCAACAACTAAAGGAATGAACATCCCTATTAAACCCAAGAGAAGTGCCATGAAAATGACCATGGATGTTATGACAGCAAGTGTATTTGGAAATTTTAATTTCCTTCGCAAGAAGATGATTAAAGGCCGTGCAATTAATGCAATAACTGCGGCAATGGCAATATATACTAAAACAGATTGTATCATGTATAGGAAATAACATAATAGTGAGATTCCTATAACAATAGCTAAGGCTCTTAAGATACCGTTTGAAATAATTTTTGAATTCATTTTAATTATACGCTTTTACATCGCCCATACTCAATTTTCTATTACCTGAAAAGGTGTGATTTTTTGGTAACAATGTACCTGATTCGGTTGTAATCCACTCTTCCCAAGTGGCAGGTGTGCCTACCATATTCATTGAAGGAACATACATTCTATAGCTTTTTGGAACATAGTTTGAATCTATGATCCAAGTATAAGAATCTCCAGGCGTAGTACCTCCAGTAGTATATTTTACGTTTAAAGCTTCCTGATTCCCTTCCATTACAATGCTTCGTATAATACCAGATTCATATAATTTATGAGGAGCTACTAACCAGAAACTATCATTGTTGAATAGGTCCCAGGCTCTTTTTACAAAACTTTGCTTGTTTTGAGTTTCGACACCTTTTAAAAATGCTTTACTTTTTTCTAGGTCATTGGGATGTAAAATTACTTTTACATCATTCCACGAAACTTCAACGATATGTTGTTGCTTATCCCATTTATAATGTCTGCGCCCTCCAAAACTCCAATCAATATATCGAGTATTTTTGTAAGCTTCATGCTTTATCGCTTTTAATATTTTATCTGCTAATGCATCCGCTTTTGGATTATAGGCTTTTACTACCCCCATATCTAACTCAGCTCCAAATATAGAAAGGGTATGCTTGGAAGGAAGTTTTATGCCGGAGCTCATCGTACTCAGGTTATTCCATGTTGCAGAAACCCCTCCAATAGGTATAATCTTTACCCACATTTTGTAAGAAGTCGGGATATAATTCGAATCTAATGTCCACAAATAAGAATCTCCTGGAGTGCTACCTCCTGAAGTGTAGGTCACCAATAACGCATCTTTTCCATCTTGTTTAACAATGCTGCGCTCGGTTCCTTCATCAAGTACTTTATAAGGAGCGACTAACCAAAAGCTATCATTATTAAAATAATCCAACGCTTTTTGAATAGCTTCTTTACTTTTTCCTTGACTATTAGCATGATCATTTAAATCTAATATAACTGTCTGTTCGTCCCAAGACACTTCTACCTTTGCTTCTTGTTTTCTCCATTTGTAGTGATGCTCACCTCTAAAACTCCATTCAAGAATCTCAGTATTTTTAAAGGCGTCGTTGTTCATAGCTGAAAGCATTTTTAAAGCAAGAGCATCTGCTTCTTTGCCTTTACTACCTTCAGGTAAGGGTTCGTTTTTAACAAAATAATATATAGCGGCTACTACAATGAGGATTCCTAAGAGACTTCCCAGTACTTTAAGAAATTTCTTCATATTGTTCGATTCTATTTTTAATACCTTTTGCTAGTTCCATGGCTGCTTCTGGGTGATTACGAAACCATAATTCTGGCTCAATCAATTCCAGTTCTGCCAAAGCTAGCTTGTTTTGATTGTCTAAAAATACATCAACTCTAGCATATATTGGCATTTCTATACATGATTTTACAGCATTCTCCGCATATGCAATTTCTTCAGGGCTTGCAATATAATCGTACACAGAGCCTCCAAAATCGTCTTGAACTCTAAAATCCCCTTCTTTAGCAATTTTTAAAATGGCATGCGTATACTTACCATTCATGACCATTAAGGAAATTTCTCCTTTAGACACGATGTTATGCTGAAATGGCTGCAACATCATTGCTTCATGGCCAATCAGCTCAGTGAAAATTTCTTCATACTCTGAAACGTTTTCCATGTTGATTTTATACGTATGACGAGCTCCGCCTGAGATACAAGGTTTTAGGACAAAGTCATGTAGACCATATCGCTTTGCCAATTCCTGTAAGGAAGCAACTTCTCCTTTTTCTATAAAATAAGTTTCGCAAATATGAACACCATTCTTTTGAAGGTCTTTCATATAATGCTTATCAATATTCCAACGAATGATCTTTTCTGAGTTTAAAAGGGTAGTTACTTTACTCACTTTATTTAACCAAGAAGAAAATTCTTGATATCTATCGAAATAATCCCATGTAGTTCTGAAGATGATGAATCGGGTAGAGGACCAATCGAAGATAGGATCATCCCAGGATTTTCTGGAAGCCTTCATTCCTAACTTTTCTAAAGATTCCTTTAGGAGATTATCTTCTAAGTACACGTTTTGACTGTATTGATCTACTTTTGATTCATCCGCATAGCGCGGATCAGTTAAAATAATAGCGTCGTATTTTTTCATGGATGCAATGTACTTTGAACACCTATTTTAAACAATAAAATAAATGTATTTATCAATTTTTCATTATTTGTTTAATATTTGTTCACCTCATAGTAACTCATTACATGATCGGGAATATCAATTCCTACTTTTAATGGAGCATCAGAAATAGGATATTCAGCTATTTGTTTTAAAGGAACAATTCCTGCCCAAACGTCAAGATCATAATCTTCAGGTTCATCATTTACACCAACATCTCTAATCTTTGCAGAAGCTATTTCAATAGTCATCTCTGCTACTAATGTTCTATCCAATTCTTGTTGATGCATTGGGCGAATACCTTCCCAGCGTCCAGGCATCATATGATCCATAAAGCATTTTAAACCAGCTTCTTTCTCGGCATCATCTTCTATGTTTTTTAATGTTCCGAATAAGGTGGCAGAGCGATAATTTACAGAATGATGTAATCCTGATCTTGCCAAAACCAGCCCGTCTAAGTGCATCACGGTCATTGATATTTCTTTCGCTTTCAAAAGAGCAGCAAACATTCTATTGGCTTGAGATCCATGTAAATAAATTTTATTGTCGTTTCGACCATATCCCATTGGTAAGGAAATTGGCTTTCCTTCAAAAATATAATTGACATAACCAATAAAGCCAGCGTCCAAAATAGCATTGATCTTTTCAATATCATATGTTGCTCTATTTTGACCTCGTTTAACTCTGTTCAATTTTGACTTTTGATATTCTTTCATTGTTCTAACGCTTAAAAATTGTTGTTTTACTTTTAGTCTACCTTTTATAAACTTGGAGAAATTTTATTTCGCTTTTGCAAATGCCACTTTTATAGCTAATCCAGATAGAACGGATGCCATAAACCATTTTTGAATTTTTAACCAAAGAGGTTTCTTTGCAAACCAACTAGCCATTTTTGCCGCCGATATTACAATCAAAAAGTTAATGGCAAAACTTATGATGATTTGGATAATACCTAATTGAAAACTTTGCCCTAAAATGGAACCATATTCTGGTTTTATAAATTGAGGAAAAAAGGAAAGATAAAATATTGCCATTTTCGGATTCAGGATATTGGTTAATAAACCTGCATTAAAGAGCTTCAATGCATTGTCTGCTTTTAAGTGACTGCCCGCTTCGAAAATCTTGTTTTTTGAAGTGACCGTTTTAAACGCGAGGTAGAGTAGATAACCAACGCCTAAAAATTTAACAACGATGAAAGCAAACGGAACAGCAAAAAATATGGCTGTCAATCCAAAACTTACCATTAATATATGGAACAAGAATCCACACATAATTCCAAATAAAGAAATAATACCTGCTTTTTTACCTTGAGACAAGGATCTGGATATTAAATAAATCATATTGGGTCCTGGAGATAGAACCATAATTAGAGCTGCTAAGGCAAACAATATTATTTCGTTAATGGGCATCATAGTTTTTAAGTTTTATTGTTGTAAATAATCATTCATATATCCTGAAAAATCTGGGTTATTTGCTTTTTCTAATACGTATTTTATCCATGCTTTACGTTCGTGCAAAAAGATTTCAAGTTCCCAGATACAAACTAATGCCTTATTCTCAAAAATGGAGGGTTCAAGTATAGTTGGCGATTCATAATTTGCAAAGTAGATTTTGGTTTCTAGCATTTCTCCACCTGTCCACCAATTCATTAGAATAAGAACACCTTCTCTAGCTTCATGCACAATTAAGAATGCATGTCTATGTGTAGGTAAATCAGATTCGTCCATATCTCGTACCCATGTTGGTAATGCTTTAATGCAACTCTCCAAGGTTTCAGGAGAGGAGTAGGTCTCTTTGTTTGTTATAGTATAAACTTTAACCTGATTGTTCCCCGTGGTCACATTTTGTATAAAGTCTATTTTTCGAGCCTTGTATGTTTCAAATTCAGTACTCATCGTTTATTTGGTTCAATATGTTTAAACTTTTCTGACAATCTTTTTGCCTTTTCTAGATCTTTTTTATCAAATACTACCGTATCGGATGCGGGATACTTTTGAATCATTTTGTGAGGACGAATAGGTCGTTCTACAAAATTACCAGCACAGGTTGGACATACGTTTTCAAAGATTTCTTGAGCGCAGGTTTTACAATAGGTGCATTCAAAGCTGCAGATCATTGCTTCTGTTGAGGTGTTGGGTAAATCTTTACCACAGTGCTCACAATTGGGTCTAATTTCTAACATCTTATAAATATCGGTTTTTTATGACTTCCATGTGCCAAATATCATGACCGATAATCGTAAAAGCAGCTGCTCTTGCAGACATTTCTTCTCCATTGGAATTTCCTATGAATTGCAAATGCGTATCAGTTAGACTGTTTAATAGCGCTATTGAGTTGTTTCTGTTAATGATAAACTCATTCAACAGATCATCTAGAGATTTTTCATTTGCCCCAGATGGAGTTATGTAGATATTCTGATCGAAACCTGCCAAAGGTGTTGCGTCCTTTCGGGCTATTCTAAAACATCGATACATAAATACTCGTTCCGTATCTATTAAATGCTGAAGAATTTCTTTTATACTCCATTTTTCAGGTTGATAACGGTAGGTTAGTTTTTCTTCTGGAATTGATTTAAAGAAGGCTACTATTGTTTTTTTACCTTCGTTAAAACCATTTCTTAGTGCGGTTTTAGGATCTAATTTATCGAGATACCTTTTATAATAGATATCAAATTCGTGTGCTGTAAGTGCTGATTTTATCATTTTCTTGTTTTTCTAATTCAAATCTACTAGATTTATGGACTTTTATTTTCATCCAGAATTAATATTTTTAGTAGTCCAGATATGTTTCCATATAAAACCAGCTTTTCATTACAAAGAAATCAGGGGTCATCGTTATATCTTCAATTGTCCAATCAGTTTATAACATTGATAAAGAATAGAACTCTGCCGCCTAAAACAAAATTGCCTAGCAGTAGAAATTTGGCGTTGTTGTTGGGAGTACATAGAAAAACAATTGTGGCCTGCTATGAAGAACTATTACTACAAGGATGGGTAGAAAGTATTCCTAAGAAGGGGACGTATGTTCATGCGAACATTCCTATTTTACATCAGCAGGAATATTTGTTGGATGATGAAGAGTTTTGCAGTAACACTACAAATTTTACATTTAATAAAAACGAATTATTAGAACGAAAAACATATGAAATAGGAAAGGATTGGTCAGTTTTAGACGATGGTATTTCCGATGTTCGGTTAACTCCCTTGGAAGAGATTGCTAGAACATATCGACGATTAGCTGGAAAGAAAAGTACTTTAGAGGCCTTGGCCTATGGACCTACTCATGGAAATTTGAAATTAAGAAAAGCATTGGCTGAATATTTGAACACCACGAGAGGTTTGCATATTTCAGAAGATAGAATACTGATTACTAGAGGGAGTCAAATGGGGATCTTTTTATCATCCAGATTGTTATTGCAAGAAAATAGTAATGTGATTGTTGGCGATACAAATTATATAGCGGCAGATGTTACTATTAAAGAACAAAAAGCGAATTTAATTCGCGTTACTGTGGATGAAAATGGAATCAATACGCAGGAAATAGCAGAGATCTGTAAAAAGAAAAAAATCACGGCAATTTTTGTCACATCGCATCATCATCACCCTACTACGGTAACACTTTCTGCAGAGAGAAGAATTCATTTATTGAATTTAGCAAGAGAATATCGATTTGCCATTATTGAGGACGATTACGATTATGATTTTAATTATAATCATGCACCTATTTTACCATTGGCAAGTCATGACACCCATGGAAATGTAATTTATATAGGGTCCATTTGTAAAACAGTAGCTCCAGTTTTTAGAATCGGATATCTAATCGCTCCAAAAGATTTTGTGGATCAGGCTGCGAAGACAAGAAGGTATATTGATCGACAAGGCGATGCATTACTTGAGTTGACATTCGCTGACTTTATACGTTCAGGTGATCTGGATAGACATATTAAAAAAATATTAAAAGCCTATAAGATTAGGAGAGACCTTTTCTGTAGACTTTTAAAAGAGGAGTTAGGAGATGGATTTTCTTTTCAAATCCCAAAAGGAGGAATGGCAGTGTGGGTAGTATTAAACAAAAAATACTCTTGGGACTTGCTATCTGAAAATGCTCGAGAATTTAAACTGGAAATAGGAGACTGGAAGCGATACGATATGCAAAATAGCAATCATAATGCTATTAGAATTGGTTTTGCAAGTATGAATGAAGAAGAGATAAGGATATTAATTGAAAAGCTAAAGCAAGCATTTATGAAGATGCAAGGCTAGGAAAGATCTTTATAAATTTTTTAGGAAGCTCACTTTTTACAACCATTTGTTCTTTTGTAAATGGATGTATAAACGATAAATCACTTGCGTGTAGATAGAGCCCTTTGCCATTTAAAATTTGCCCCTCTATTCCATATTCTTTATCACCTAAAATAGGATTGCCAATACCAGATAGATGATTTCTTAGTTGATGTTTTCTACCAGTTTTTGGAGAGAGCGTTACTAAGTTCAGGTAACCAAATCTTTTAGACGCTACAGATTGTAAGACTTTATAACTAGAAACGGCTTCTTTATCGTCGACTGGAGCACATATTATTTCATTCGATTTCATCTTGCCAATACAAATTGCATGATATGTTTTTTGAACTTCTTTTTTTTCAAATAACTTGTTTAAAATCAAAATACTCGAACTTGTTTTACCAACTAATAAGAGTCCTGTTGTGGGATAATCTAATCTATGCACGGGTCTTGGTCTCACCACATCGGGAAGACTACTCATAGTTAAATTTTGAGTTAGCGCATTATCAATAGTCTTAAATGTATTTCCGCTAACGAGTATCCCAGCTGGCTTTTCTATTACTGCTAAATATTGATCTTCATAGATCACATTCAGTGTGTATATGAATTGCTTTTTAGAGTTTTGCCATTCTGAAGCAATTAACTCAATTTTTTCACCACCAGAAATAAATTTACTTGTCGGAGCTATTTGCCCATCCACAAAAATTAGGTTTTTCTTAATGGCCTTTTTCAATGCAGATTTGGTTGTGATTGTTTTAAAAATACCTACAGCGTATTCTTGCAGTCTTAAGGTAGTTTCCTGATTGGGGACTGTATGCGATTCTAAGATGTGCATCTATTTAGCAAATAACTGATTGATATCCTTAAAAGCCTTGAACTCCAAAGCATTTCCTTCAGGGTCATTAAAGAACATAGTAGCTTGCTCACCAACCTTTCCTTGAAAACGAATCGTCGGAGCAATTACAAAAGACACTCTTTTTCTTTGTAACCTTTCTGCAAGAATCGTCCAATCTTCCCAAGTCAAAACTACTCCGAAATGCGGTACGGGTACATCATGCCCATCTACTGGATTAGATATTTTCTGTGGTTGAAAATCCTCTTTTTGATGCAGTACGAGTTGATGCCCAAAGAAATTAAAATCTACCCAATGGTCGGAGCTACGGCCTTCTTTACATTGCAAAACGTCTCGGTAAAAAATTCTACATAATTCTAATTTTTTTACAGGAATAGCTAAATGAAATGGTTGAATACTCATTATAAATGCATTAAAATCCGACAGCGGTATCATCACCTCGCGGGTCGGCTCCGCCTTCTAATTTTCCATCTTTTAACACTAAAATAGCGTCTACTTTTCCAATAACTCGGGAATTCCGCTCATCAATAGCGTATCCAAGATTTTTTAGCTCAACCTTAGTGATGGAGTCAAATTTAAAAGGTTCTATCATTATTACATCTGGTAACCATTGGTGGTGAAATCTAGGTTGATTTACGGCTTCTTGCATCCCCATATTATATTCATGTACATTTAAAATGGTTTGCAAAACAGAGGTTATAATAGTAGACCCTCCAGGAGAACCTACAACTAAATGTAGTTTGCCATTCTTTTCAACAATGGTAGGAGTCATAGAGCTTAACATTCTTTTTTCTGGAGCAATTTCATTGGCTTTAGCACCTACCAAACCATATGAGTTTGGAACGCCAGGTTTGCTGCTAAAATCATCCATTTCGTTGTTCAAGAAGAAGCCTAGATCTGCGCAGTATAGCTTTGAGCCAAATCCACCATTCAATGTGGTGGTTACTGAAACAGCATTTCCATATTGATCGACTATGGAGTAGTGGGTAGTTTGGTTGCTTTCTATAATTTCGATGTTTCCATAAGAAACATCACTAGATTTGGTAGCCTTTTCAAAAGAGAAATTAGACATCCTATTTTGAGTATAATTTTTACTAATCAATGTATCCATTGGAATTTTTACAAAATCGGGATCTCCTAAAAAGAAGCTTCGATCCGCATAAGCTCTTCTTTCAGCTTCGGCAATAACTTGAATTGCTTTCGTTGTATTGTGTCCATAAGAAGCTAAATCGTAAGGCTCAACACCATTCATAATTTGTGCTAAACAAACCCCACCACTCGAAGGAGGAGACATAGAAATTACTTTTAGATCATCATATTCAAAAGATACAGGAGTTCTCCATTTAGCCTCGTATTTATTTAAATCTTCCAAACTGATGATTCCGCCACTTTTTTGCATAAATTGTACAAATCGTTTCGCTGTTTCTCCTTTATAGAACTCATCGCGTCCATTTATAGCAATTTGCTCTAATGTGTTCGCCAATGCTATATACTTAACGGTATCTCCTTCTTTTATGTTCTTTTTGAAAAGTTGAAAATCTGGATTCACTTTTTCAAATGCCAACCAATATTTTTTTATTCGAGCCTCTTGTTTTTTTGTAACGATAACTCCTCTTTTTGCTAAAGCAACCACCGGCGCAATAATCTCTTTCACAGATAATTTTCCAAATCTTTTTTGAGCTTCAAAAACACCAGCAACCGTTCCAGGAACACCGACTGCCATAGCACCTACGGTACTTTTACCTGGAATTACATTTCCATCTTCATCTAAATACATATCTCGTGTAGATGCTAACGGAGCTTTTTCACGGTAGTCCAGTCCACCAATATCTCCATTATTCATTCTATAGACCATAAAACCACCTCCGCCGATATTTCCTGCATACGGATAAGCTACAGCTAAAGCTAACTCAGTGGCCATCATGGCATCAAAAGCATTTCCTCCTTTTCGCAATATTTCAACTCCAATTTTAGAAGCGTCTTCTCTTGCAGAAACGACCATACCTTTATCTGCAATAACACCAGTTATTTTTGCTTTAGGTTCTTGATTGCAACTATATAATACAAATGAAATAATGAGAATTGAAAGGATTTTTTTCATAATATTTATGCGGATTGTATGTCAATTAATTTTTGATGTGAAAAGGTACATAATTCTTTGAAGAATTGACTGAAGTCTTCTTGAAATTCATGATCCAATGTGCGCAGATCTTCTATAGCCAGGTCCATTTGTGCTCTATTCTTGGTTCTTCTATTCATACCGTTCATCACACGTTCTATCCCTTCTTGATATTGATAATTATACAACCAATTATAATCGATCATAAATGGAAGCATGTGCTGTGATTTTTCAGGAAGAATAGCGAAATTTTCTTGAAGTAACTCATACACCTGATCTACATACAAATCTAGAGGGATTGCAGAATAATCGCTCCAGTTTCTAGCCAAATAATGATCATAAAAAATGTCAATCACTACTCCAGCATATAACCCATAACGCTTATGAAGTCTTCTTTTACTTCTTCTCACAATTTCATGGGCATCTGTAAATGTATCTATCTCTCTATGTAGTCGAATTCCTTTTTGAATTTCGGGATGGAGATGTGTAAACTTATTTCCTCGAATACTATCTGCGATAAAATTACCAATCATGATATTCGTGTTCTCTTCAGACAAGTAGAGGTGCGCAAGGAAGTTCATTTGCTAAAAATACATAAAAACTATAACCTGATTGTAATGATTTCTTATTTGATATAAAATCCTTAGTATGCGTTCACGAATTTTTCAAGAATTACCTTAAAACGTACAGAGTTTCACATTTCTTTGTCTTTTTTTGATTTAAATTAATACTTTTAGCCACAATCGTAAACCATACAATTAATTATTAAAGAAGCAAGCGTACATATTGCCAAATCTATTTTACTTTTTTTCTTTATATGTGTTTGTTCATCCTATTGCTTAAGCCAATCGTTTGATAACAAAAATGTACAAAGTAAAATTGAATTTAAAGAATCTAAGCGTATACTGGATACGGTGAATGATAATTATGGATTAATTCACAATTACTTTTCAAACTTTGATAAAGCAGCTGAATATAATTTAAAAGCGATTGAATGGGCAGAACGAGAAGAAAGTGTTGATGAAGTTATTTCAGCTAAATTTAACCTATTAAGGATCTACCTTACGACAAATGTTCATGATAAAGCTATAGTGTTGTCTAAGGAATTACTTGCGTATCCTGAGATTAAAGATTCAAGGCTTTCAACCAGAATCTTATTTGGATTGAAAGAGGTATATAGAAAAACTGAAAAGTTTGATGAATTTTTGAAGATACTTCCGGTATACTATAAAACCTGTGAAAAAGTGGGATATCCCGTAAGTGGAGGAGCTGTTTATGAGAGTGAAGTTGCCCATGTGCATTATAGGTTGAATAATTATGAGCGAGCCATAGAATCATATAAAAAGAGCGCTAAAAAATATGAGCAAGAAAAATTATACTTATTACAAAGTAGTTCGTTGAATAATATTGGGTTGTGCTTTAGAAATATGGCGCAAAAAGATAGCGCTCATTATTATTTTAACAAAGGAATTAAGGTTCTTAAGTTTTTGAATTCAACTGTAGAACAAAGCCATCCGTATGTGGATTATTTTGAAGATGTTTTAAGAACGAATGCAGAGGAGACATCATCAGAAGTATATAATGCGAATAAGCTCATGTTTTTGTATAAAAAGGAATTGAAACAGGCTAAAGGGTTTAATGAATTGAATATCGTTATTGATGCATACAATGGGCTGGGTAAACTTTTTCTGAATCAAGGAAAAGTTGAGCTCTCATTGAAGTATATAGACAGTGCTGAAACTAATTTGAAATCCTATGTATATCCGAAAGCAAAATCTGAAATGTTGGAATTGAAAGTAGAAGCTCATCTATTAAAAGGAGATCACGAAAAAGCCAATTCTTATTTCAAAACGTATAACCGGTATTCAGATTCTTTGAATAAAATTAAGATCAATAAGAGTTTCATGAGTGGCGTATTAAAATATGAAACCGATATCAAGGAAAGAGAACTGGAAGAGGTTAAAGGACTAGTGGAATCTGAGAGAAGAGTCAACTTGTATCAAAAAATAGGTTTGATCGGTTTGCTTTTGGTTTTTGTGTTTTTTGGTTTTGTTTTTCTGAAAATCCGAAAAGATAACAAGATCATAACCACTCAAAAATTAATTGTTGATAAAGCATTGGCTGAGAACAAAATACTTGTAAAAGAGGTACATCACAGGGTGAAAAACAATTTACAAGTGGTTGCCAGTTTACTACTTATTCATTCTAAAAAAAATAAAGGATTTAATTCTGAAGAAATTCTAACACAGTCTCAACATCAAATACAATCTATGTCTTTGATTCATGAAATGCTGTATCAAAAAGAAGATATTATAGATATTCCTATGCAGGAGTACTTAGAAAAATTGAGTAGTAGCTTATTGACTGCGTATCCAAATAAAAAAATACAAGTCACTGTTGATGTGAAAGATATTTCCGTTCATTTGGATTATGCAAACCCAATTGGACTCATTATTAATGAGTTAATGACAAACTCTGTGAAACATGGATTTAAAGAAATGACCGAAGGAAAAATTTCTATTAAAATGACCAGAGTTAAAAATGAGTACAACCTTGTTTACTCAGATAATGGAGTGGGAATGAAGGTTGATAAGCGTACTTTGAAGAATAGTAAAACGTTTGGCAGCAGATTAATAATGTCATTGGCTGAAGAGATGAATGGAACTGTAGATATAGCAAATGGAAAGCAGCTGACATATACATTTACTTTTTTGGATAAAAACAATTCGATATGAGCCAAGAAAAATCTGTTTTTATTATAGAGGATAATGGACTAAATAGAATTTCTCTAGAAACCATTTTAGATGATAATAATTTTAACATAGTAGGATCTTATGCAAATGCGGAGGAGGCTTGGGAAGTTTTAAAAAACACCAAAGTAGACATTGTATTAATAGATATTAATTTGGCTGGAGATAAAGATGGTATTTGGTTGGGAAGTAAAATTAGAAAGTACCATAATATGGCTTTTGTTTATTTGACGGCATATGGTGATAGAGAAACTATAGATAAAGTTAAAAGCACGAAACCGAATGGTTATTTAATGAAGCCATATAACGAACCTACCTTATTAACAACTATAGATATTGCCATTAGTAATTTTACCGATTATAAAAAGGTTGGTACTAGTGTTTATATAAAAGATAATTATGTTCGGGTTAAATTGACATTGGAGGATATTAATTATATACAATCCGATGGAAACTATTTGCATATTTTTTTAGATTACAAAAAGCATATGATTCGTGCAAAACTTACCGATTTTTTACATCAATTACCAGACACACTTTTCGTGCAAGTGCATCAACGTTATGTTATAAATTTTTCTAAAGTAGACTTGATGGGAAATGGTTTTGTGATGATATCTAAGGAAGAAATACCTGTGTCTAGACGATATAAAACAAAGATAGAAAAACTACTTACTTCTTATTAAAGACTGTTTACACCAAATTTCACAAAAACAGATATAAGCTTCACATTATTTTGTTAACCTGTATGAAATAAGGGAGTTTTGTGTTAACCTGACACGTTTTTTTCAATCGGGAAGAACGTTAAAAATTGACTACTAGGTTTTCGATGTGAAAAATATGTGCCCAAGATGTAATAGAGAAAAAAAAAGGAAATCTTTCATACGTACAATCTTTCCTAAGATTTACTCTTGCAAATGTTTTAATTGTAGAAAGAGAACTACATGGGTATTTTTTCAAAATAAGAAAATTATTCTAAATCAAAAATCTTTATTAAAGTAAGAAATTACAACATTATAAAACTGACTAGTAAACTTATCCAAGCTTCACAAAAAAATGTGAATTCTTCACATTTTTTTGTGAACGCTTAAATTATCACTACTTTGAATGGGTTAACAATATTGCTTATTTTTAAGTGCTTATCGAAGAGATATTTGAGGACTCTTTGGATTAAAAAAACATATTAGAGTTAACATAAAATAACCCCCCGATTGTGAAAGGGGGGTTTTTGTAACTAAAACCAAACCATCATGAAGAAAATTACTTTTCTACTATCCTTTGTTGCTATCTTTTTATTTAATCATTTTAGTTTTTCTCAAGTCACGATGTCTACAAATGACATGGTTGTCTTACAAGTAAACACAGATGGAGGATCCGATGAGGTTGCTTTTTTAGTTCTTGGAGAGATTTCAGCGGGGTCCAAACTATTTTTTTCTGACATTTCTTGGAATGCAATTGGGGGTACTCAAGGATCAGATCTAGAAAGAGGTATTAAACTTACCGTAGGAGCAAGCCCTATAACAGCAGGAACTATTATTCGTATAAAGAATGATACAGGTGAACTTTATGAGTTAGAAGTTCCCGCACAAGGAACCTTGGAGTTTTATGAATTAGATGGTAGTGTAGAAACAGGGGCTAGTAGAGAGTTAACCCTTGCAACTAATGGAGATCAACTTGTTGTTTTTCAAACCAGTGATGGTGTCGTAACAAGTATGAGAACCTTTATTTACGCTTTAAACTTGTATGCTCCTTTAGCAAATGATGCTGATTCAGATGGATGGACAGATTCAGGGAGTGCTCTAGCAGATACAGATAATGATTCACATGTCCCAACAGGGCTTACGGCCTTAAATAGTACTCAATCTAACAAAACAACAGCCTCAGCAATGAGCCTTGGTGGCTTGTCTGGTCATTTAGACAATTGGATTTATACGGGAGCCACAACTGCGGCAAGTAAAAATGAATGGTTAACACGAGTACATACTCTTTCTAATTGGAGTGGTGCTGATGATAGCCCACCAGGACCATATAGTGGTATTACATATGATAATGTTGCATTGGCAGGAAATGCAGCATCAGTAGTTGTTTCTGCTACAATAGCAGAAGGAGATCTTGCCATTGTACGATATAATAGTGATGGCACAGACGATTTCTCTATTATAGCAGTTGAAGATATTCCAGCTAGTTCTACAGTCTTTTTAACAGATTATGGATGGCTTACTAATGGTTCAGGATTCACAACAAATTCTATAGCAGATGGAACGATAACATGGACTTCTCCAGCAAGTACATTAACTGCAGGAAGTATCATACATTTTATTGATACTCAAACAGATGGTGGGGGAATTACTGTAACAAAAGAAGGTGGGGGAAGTGCAGGAAGTGTTAGTGGAGGCTTCGGTAGTACAGGGCTTTCTGGTTCAGGTGAGACTATTATCATTTATACAACAGCCACAAATGTAGCTACAGCTACACCAACTTTTATTTATGCTCTTAAAAATAGAACTAGTACCCCAGACACAACTCCAGTTGATGGATGGAAGGATTCATTCACTGGTACTTCGACTTTGGATTCTGGAATTCCAGGTCAAGGAGGAGGGGGTAATAACACCTTAACTGCTGTAACTGTAAGTGGAGGTCAAGGAAGTGCGTTTGGATTATTAACACATGTAGATAATTACGTCTATCAAGGTTCTCTAGATGTTTCAAACAGAACAACTTTTTTCAGTAATCTACATAATACTTCAAGTTGGGCAAGTGATAATGTAACTGCTAAAACTACAACAGAAATAGGCCCTTCTAATGCAGCCCCAACAGCATCAAGTTTTGTAGCGAATGTTACGGGGGGAACTGTATACGCTTTCGCTACTGCAAATTTTGGGTATTCTGACGGTGATAGTGACCCTTTAAATAGTATTAGAATTGATGCCGTGCCAAATAATGGCGTCCTGTTTAATGACGCAAATAGTAATAGTGTATTTGATTGTGGAGAAGGTTTTATAGATGATGGAGAAACGATTTCAAAGGCAGACTTAGATGCAGGGAAATTAAAATACGCTTCGGCAGGTTCAACGAATTCCAGTTTTACGTTTTCAGTAAACGACGGCACAGAATATAGCGCAACTAATTATACAACAACATTAACAGTTTCTGGAACTACCACAACACAAGACTTTAGTTCTGCTGGATTGGCAAATAATGTAGATTCTGGTTCAGGAACTTTAACCTCTGGAAATTATAGATTTATCTATAGTGGAGCCAATATTTTTGGAAGAAATTTAGGGGCTGGTGATTCAATGGGAATCTGGTTGGCGGCTTTTAGTGGATCAGAAACATTGACTGTTGAAACTGTTGATGGTTCAGAATTTGATCTGCAAAGCTTTTTTGTTAGAATATATTCATTTAACGGCTCTTCTACATTTAACTTAGAAGGATTTAAAAATGCAGCATCAGTAGGAAGTCAATCAATATCTGTTTGTGGAAGTACACCGAATGGAGAAGAAAATTACATAAGCCCAAATACAACATTTGATGATGTAGATAGGGTTGTGTTAACTTCAACTGGAGTTGGGTTTTTTGATATTTTTGATGATTTTGTTTTTGGAACAGCAATACCTTCAGACACGACAGCCCCTTCTATCAGTAGCGTAAGCTTAGCTTCAGATAACAGTTATATTGATGTTACTTTTACCGAAGGAGTATTTGATACCAATGGTGGAAGTGGCGCTCTAGAGACAACAGATTTTAGTTTATCGATTACTGGAGGAACGGCAACAAGTCCATCCGTAACAAGTGTAACTACTACAGGAGGTGCAGGCTTATCAGGAGGCGAGACAACAGTACGAGTAAACTTTGGTGTAACAGGAAGTATTAGTGGTGCAGAGACTTTAGAGGTTGATTTAGGTTCAAATGCTGTTTTTGATGCAGCAGGAAACGCAGCAGCAGCCAATCAGACATCCAACAATACGGCATCGATGAATGATGCAACGGGCCCAACAGTAACCAATGTAAGTTCAAGCACAGCAGACGGTATTTATAAAGTAGGTGATGCAGTAGTAGTAACAGTTACTTTTAGTGAAGCAGTTACTGTATCAGGAACTCCTCAATTGACTTTAGAAACTGGAACAACAGACAGAACAATCAACTACAATGGTACAGGCAGCGGAACAACAACTTTAGAGTTTACGTATACAGTACAAGCTGGAGATACAAGCGCTGATTTGGATTATGTAGCAAATAACTCATTAACAGTAGGTACGAGTATTCAGGATGCGGCAAATAACGATGCTACGTTGACACTTGCCTCACCAGGCGCAGCTGGTTCTTTGGGTAATAACAAAGCCTTGGTACTTGATACAAGTGCCCCAGTCTTTAGTGCAGTAAGCCCTAGTTCAAGTAGTACTGTAAACAACGCCAATGTAGGATATACCTTATCAGAAGCAATCACATCAGGTTCTGTTACCTATACACGAACAGGTGGGACAGCTGATGGTAGTTCACCACATGTAGTAGCCTTAACAGGAACAGAATTAAACGCAGGAATCAGAGCTTTATCAGCTTTAACCAATGCACCTACTTTAGTAAATGGAACTATTTATACGATTTCATTTAATGCAAGTGATGCAGGAGGAAATACTGCTACAACAGTAAGTTCGACCAGTGTTACTTTTGATACGTCAGCACCTTCTGGGTATTCAGCGACCATAGATCAAAGTGCAATTAATTCAATTAATGTTACCGCTGTAAGTTTTACTTTTTCAGGTGCAGAAGTAGGAACCACATACAATTGGGCTATTACAAGTACTGGAGGAGGATTTCCTGTTTTTGATTCAGGAACCATTGCAACGACTACCGATAATATTTCTGTTGGAGATTTGAGTAGTTTAGGAGATGGAACGATTACACTGACAGTACGTTTGGTAGATGCTGCAGGAAATGAAGGTCCAGAAGTGAATGCAATTACAGTGGTAAAAGAGACTACTGTTCCAGTTATTAGTGCAGTGAGTCCAAGTTCAATTAGTACAGTAAGCACTGCCAACGTAGGCTATACCTTATCAGAAGCAATCACATCAGGATCAGTTACCTATACAAGAACAGGTGGAACAGTCGATATTAGTTCACCACACGTTTCTGGTTTAACAGGAACAGAATTAAACTCAGGAACCAGAGCTTTAGCAGCGCTTACCAATGCGCCTACCTTATTAACTGGAGCTATTTACACCATTTCATTTAATGCAACTGATGCTGTAGGAAATATTGCAACAACAGTAAGTTCAACCAGTGTTACCTATATAGAAATAATCCCTTTAACGATTACAGGCTTAACAGGAAGTGACAAGGTTTATGATGATAGTACCACAGGGTCTGCCACAGGAACGGCTACTCTCTCAGGAGTTTTAGGAGGTGATGATGTTACTATAAGTGGGAGCCCAGTCTATACTTTCGCAAGTGCCAATGTAGGAACAGGAATTACATTGAATACAACGGGGTATACCATCTCAGGGACAGATGCTGGAAAATATTTATTAACCCAACCGACTTTATCAGCCGATATTACTGCGAAAGGGTTAACGATTACAAACCTTACAGGAGATGATAAAGTATATGATGATGGCACAGTAGGGTCGGCAAGTGGTGTGGCAATGCTATCAGGCGTAGAAGCAGGCGATGGTGTAACTCTTGGAGGTTCACCAGTCTATACTTTTGCAAGTGCCAATGTAGGAACAGGAATTACATTGAATACGATAGGATACACCATAAGTGGAACGGATTCAGGCAACTATACACTTACTCAACCCACCTTATCAGCAGATATCACTGCAAAAGGGTTAACGATCACAGGACTTACAGGAACTGACAAGATCTATGATGATAGCACAACAGGATCAGCATCAGGGACAGTGATCTTAAATGGTTTAGAAGCAGGTGACGATGTAACACTCGGAGGAAGTCCAGTATATACCTTTGCATCCGCCAATGTAGGAACAGGCATTACATTGAATACAACAGGGTATACCATCTCAGGCACGGACTCAGGAAACTATACACTTACCCAACCAACCCTATCAGCCGATATCACGGCAAAAGGGGTAACAGTTACAGGATTAACAGGAAGTGACAAGGTCTATGATGATAGTACCACAGGATCTGCAACCGGAACGCCTTCTTTAGTAGGCGTAGAATCAGGCGATGATGTGAGTTTAACAGGCTCACCTATGTATACTTTTGCAAGTGCCAATGTAGGTACGGGCATTACCATTAACACTATAGGGTTTCTGATTTCAGGGACCGATTCTGGGAACTATACACTGACGCAGCCAACGCTTTCAGGAGATATTACAGACAAGGAGTTAACGATCACAGGGCTTACAGGACAAGACAAAATATTTGATGGAAACAATACCGCTACAGTAAGTGGAACACCAGTTTTATCAGGCTTAGAATCAGGAGATGATGTCTCCCTTGGAGGCTCACCAGTATATACCTTTACAAGTAATGGTCCAGGTACAGCGATAGCAATTAATACCACAGGATACACAATCAGCGGAACGGATTCAGGAAACTACACCATTACTCAGCCAACATTATCAGCCGATATTACTTTACCACTAGCGTCTTTTACGAGTGCAAGTAGTAGTGGTTTAGAAAGTGTTAGTTCAGCAAACCTTTCAGTAGATTTATCAACGGCTTACGGTTCAATAATCACAGTAGACTATACTGTTACGGGTACCGCTACAGGAGGTGGTACGGATTATACGCTGGCCAATGGAATATTGACCTTTAATCCAGGGAGTATCAATGAGAATATTACAATTGCTAGTATTATAGATGACGCTATTTTAGAAGCTAATGAGACCGTAATTGTAACCTTATCTAACCCTGTAAATGCAGATTTAGGAACCAATACGATTCACACGTATACCATTACTAATAATGATGCAGCTGCGGTAACGATTTCTGACATTTCAGGAGCTGAGAATGGTGGGTTGATTACTGTAACGGCTACCTTAGACAATGCTGTACAAGGAGGCTTTACAGTAGATGTAAGTACTGTTGATGGTACAGCAACAACAGCAAATAGTGATTATATCGCGGTAACAAGTCAAACATTAACTTTTACAGGAAATGCAGGAGAGACTCAAATTTTTACGGTCACACCTATAGATGATACAACAGTAGAGGCAGATGAGACTTTAACAATTAGTCAAAGTAACTTATCAGCAACAACCTTATCGATAGATATTACAGACGGAGCAACAGGAACAATTCTTAATGATGATGCGGCGGCAGTAACGATTTCTGATGTTTCAGCAACAGAAAATGGAGGCGCTATTACGGTAACTGCCATTCTAGATAATGGGGTGCAAGGAGGATTTACTGTAGATGTAAGTACAGCTGATGGTACGGCTACCACAGCAGATAGCGATTATTCAGCAGTTACAGCTCAGACAATAACCTTTACAGGAACGGCAGGCGAGATGCAAACGTTTACCATTACGCCTACTGCAGACTTAAAATTAGAAACGAATGAGACATTAACGGTTAGTCAAAACAATTTGGATGCCACAAGTTTAGCTGTAGATATAACAGATGGCGCTACCGTAACCATTATTAATGATGATACAGCTTCAGTTACAATTTCTGATGTTAGTGCGAATGAAGATGATGGGTCAATTACGATAACGACTGTGTTAGATAATCCAGTGCAAGGAGGCTTTTCAGTAGATGTGAATTCTGTCGACGGAACGGCGACCATAGCAGATGGTGATTATACCCCTGTAACAGGTCAAACCTTAACCTTTGTTGGAACAGCTGGTGAGATGCAAACTTTTACTATCACTCCAACCGTGGATACAAAATTAGAATCTAATGAAACGATAATGATTAACCAAAGTAATTTGGCAGGTACAACATTAGGTGTTATGATTACGGACACAGCAGTAATTACCATTAATAATGATGATGCTGCAGCAGTGACCATAGCAGATGTGAATATTAATGAGAACGATGGTGCAGTTACACTAACAGCAACACTTGATAATGCTGTTCAAGGAGGTTTTACAGTCAATGTAAATACTTCTGATGGTACAGCAACCATTGCAGATAGTGATTACACTTCAGTAACCGGGCAAACTTTAACCTTCGTAGGAACGTCAGGCGAAATGCACACGTTCACGGTTACTCCAACGCCAGATACTAAGTTAGAAAGCAATGAAACAGTAGCAATAAGTCAAAGTAGTTTAGGCGCTACAACATTAGGCGTTGATATTACTGACAGTGCAACGGTTACTATAGATAATGATGATGCAACGATGATCACATTAGCAGACATAACTGTCGATGAAAATCAAGGAATCATTAATGTGGTGGCTACTTTAGGGAATGCTGTTCAGGATGGATTTATTTTGAATGCTACAACTTTAGACGGGACTGCCGTTGCCCCAGGAGATTTTACAGCATTGGTAAATCAACCAATTCCTTTTATAGGAACCGCAGGAGAAACACAAAATATAGCACTTACTATTACTGATGATTCTGTTGGAGAAGAGACAGAAATGTTAACAATGATTCAATCTTCTATTAGTGGAACAACCTTAGGAGGCGATATTACTATTACAGATACAGCCACGGTAACTATTATAGATGATGATGCACCAGTAGTAACTATGGTATCCGTTCCTGCCGATGGAAACTACGGTATAGGAGATCATTTAGATTTTACAGTATCATTTACCAATGCGGCAACGATAAGTGGTAGCCCATCGATTCCAATTACTATTGGTTCAGTAACACGTCAAGCGGTTGTAAATGGAACGTTTACAGGATCTTTGACAGCAGATTTTAGATATACAATTGTAGAAGGAGATGAAGATATGGACGGTATTACAGTAGGAAGCGATATTCTCTTAAATGGAGGTACTATTGTAGGTAGCACCAATATAGATGCAATTCTTACCTTAAATAATGTGGCAAGTACAGCCAATGTAAATGTTGATGGTATAAAACCGACAGTGGTAATTACCACCAATGCACCAGACCCAACGAATACAAGTTTTACAGCTACCTTTACCTTTAGCGAAGATGTAACGGGATTTGAATTAACAGATATTATAGTTGGTAATGGAGCGGCAAGTAGTTTTGCAACTACAAGTGCCACAGTATATACTGCTACTGTTACGCCTACAGCAGATGGAAATGTAACTATAGATGTTAATGCAGATGTTGCTTTTGATGCAGTATCTAACCCAAATATTGCTGCGAGTCAATATAGCGTATTGTATGATGCTACAAGACCTACATTAACCATTACAAGTCCTGCGCCAGACCCAACGAACATGGACTTTACAGTGACGTTTACATTTAGCGAACCTGTATTGAATTTTGAAATGGCAGACCTTGTAGTTGATAATGGTACACCAAGTGCTTTTACCACCATTGATAGTCAAACCTATACCGCTTTAATATCTCCAACAGTTACTGGAGGTGTAATCGTATTGGTTCCAGATAATGTAGCAGAAGACCCAGCGACCAATGGTAATGTTGTTGCCGAATTTGGGATTGAGTTTGATAATACTCCTCCCGACATTCCTTATTTGAGTCATATCTCTGAATATACCTGTACCGGAAATGTTCTTAAAACAGGAGATAATACTTTAGAAATTTCTGGTTCAGCAGAACCCTTATCTATAGTCGAAGTGTTTATAGGTGGTACTTCTATCGGTACTATAGCAGCTACGAATAGCGGATTCTTTACTTTCGATCATACAGGAACAACGCTTGCAGATGGAGTTTATGATATTACAGTGACGGCTACGGATGCAGCAACCAATACAAGCCCTATATCGAATACATTGACCATTGAAATAGATTCATTGGATAGTGATGGCGATGGTTTACCAGATTTTTGTGACGATGATGTTGACGGAAATGGAGTAACCGATACGGATGAAGATTGTGACGGAGATGGAATTATTGATAGCTTGGATACAGATAATAGTGCATGTACTACAGGAATTCAAAACACTAAAACCTATGGATTCTCTCCTAATGGAGATGGAGTAAATGATGGTTGGTACATAGATGGAATTAGCGCGTATCCAAATAGTGTGGTACAAGTGTTTAATAGATCAGGAAAACTGGTATTTAAGAAAAAAGGATATCAAAATGATTGGACAGCTGTTTCAAATCAAATTAGTAATAGTGGAAGCAGTAACAAACTTCCAGTAGGACCTTATCTGTTTATCATCGACTTAGGTGATGGCAGTAAACCTACTCGAGGATGGCTCTATATTAATTATTAATTCGAAAGATGATGCAACAATTTACAAACAGAACAATCATGAAAAGATCAATTATAACACTATTCGTAATCACCTTCTCTTTATTAATGATCAATAAAGCGCAGGCTCAGCAAGATCCTAATTTTACCTTGTACAATTTTAATATGAATATCATTAATCCAGCATTTGCTGGTAATAAAGAAACACCTGAGTTAAATATGGTGTATAGAAGTCAATACATTGGAGTTGATGATGCTCCAAGAACCGTGGCATTGGCTTATTCCAGAGCTTTAGGGAGTAATTTGGGTATTGGAGTTTCCTTAATTACGGATCGGGTATTTGTGTTAAATGAGACGGATGTCGCTGTAGATATTTCCTATAAAATTCAAACTTCCGATGATACCAATATCTATTTTGGATTAAAGGCCGGAGGTGGTTTTGTCAATATAGACCTTACAAAGTCGAATGCTCCAGGAAATGACCCTTTGTTTACACAGAATCAGAGTTTTTTCAATCCACATGTTGGGGCTGGGTTGAACATTCAGAACGAGAAATTCAATATTTCCATATCTACACCAAACTTTTTAAATGGAAAGCGTTATGAAAAACAAGGGAATGCACCGTCAGCTGCAGTAGAGAGTATGCATTTTTATATAGGAGGATCGTATAACTTCAATCTAACAAACAATTTAATACTGACCCCAAGATTTATGATGCGTACAGTAGAAGGAGCTCCTACTTCTTATGATGTAGGTTCTTCGCTCGAGATTAATAAGAAGATTACAGCTGGAGCTAATTATAGGGTAGAAGAGATGATCTCTATTTATGGTTTAGTGAATGTTATAGATAATCTAAAATTTGGTGTGGCTTATGATATGGTAACGACAGATGTAAATTTGGTAAATGATAGTGGCTCTTTAGAGTTTATCCTAAAGTACCAATTTAAATAAGCGAATAGTATAGGGCATAAAAAATGAGTATAATTAATCTTATGGTTTGTTGAACAATAATTACAACATAAAAACGATTAGTATACTAACAAGATTTAATAGTTGTCTTAGGGGTATAACTATTAAATAAGAAAAGGGTCAAACAATTTTGTTTGACCCTTTTATATTTTGTTTAGAAATAAACTTAATTATTCAACATCACTGGCATAACTAGCATAGTTACTTGCTCGCCTTCGTCAGTTCCGTCAATAGGAGTTAAAATCCCAGCTCTGTTTGGTAAAGACATTTCGATCAATACTTCGTTAGAACTTAAGTTGTTTAACATTTCACTTAAGAAACGAGAGTTAAATCCAATTTGCATATCATCACCTTGGTACTCACAACTTAAACGTTCATCTGCTTTGTTAGAGAAATCTAAATCCTCAGCCGAAATATTTAATTCGGTCCCTGCCATTTTCAAACGAATTTGATGTGTAGTTTTACTTGAGAAAATAGATACACGTCTTACAGAGTTTAAGAAAGAAGCTCGGTCTACAGTTAATTTATTTGGATTTTCTTTAGGAATTACCGCTTCGTAATTAGGATACTTCCCATCAATTAAGCGACATACCAAAACGAAGTTATCAAACGTAAACTTTGCATTTGAATCGTTATACTCAATAGTAACTTCTTCAGAATTCGCTAAAATTCCTTTTAATAAATTCAATGGCTTTTTAGGCATGATGAATTCAGCAGTTTGCTCCGCAGTTACATCTGTTCTAGTATATTTTACCAACTTGTGTGCATCTGTCGCTACAAAAGTTAAGCTATCAGAACTGAACTGGAAGAATACTCCACTCATTACAGGGCGAAGGTCATCATTACCAGCAGCAAAAATTGTTTTAGAGATGGCTGTTGCCAAAACTTGTGATGGCATCGTTGTTTTACTCGGAGATGGTAAGCTTACCGCTTTTGGGAATTCATCCCCTCCAAAGTAGGCCATGTCATATTTTCCTTGATCAGAACTAATTTCAATTGTACTATCACCTTCCGTTTTAAACGTTAAAGGTTGATCTGGAAATGTCTTTAAAGTATCCAACAATAAACGAGCAGATACAGCGATAGATCCTGATGAGTCAGATTCAACATCTACTACGGCACTCATTGTTGTTTCTAGATCCGATGCAGAAACCTTTAAGGTGTTTTCTGACAACTCGAATAAGAAATTATCTAAAATAGGTAAGGTATTATTACTGTTGATAACGCCACCCAAAACCTGTAATTGCTTTAATAATTGAGAGCTAGATACTATAAATTTCATGAATTCTTTTTTTAAAAAAAATTGAACTACAAATATATCTTAAATAAGTGATTTTAAAAATATATTTATTAACAGATTTATAGCATTGTTGATAGCGGAAATAGAAACGTTATAAATATGTTAATGCCGATGTATTCGCGGATTAAAATGTTACATTTGTTAGCAACCAATATCGTTTTTTATGAAGAAAAATAGTCTCTTTATTCTTTCTTTTTTGCTGATTTCTTCAGCAGTATTTGCACAAAAACCAAACAAGTTATCGTCAAATCAAATATATGAAAAGCTACAAAAGCTAAATTTTTTAGGGTCTGCCTTGTACATTGCTGCGCACCCAGATGATGAAAATACACGGTTAATTTCATATTTAGCAAATCACGAAAAGGCAAGAACGGCCTATTTATCTTTAACCAGAGGAGATGGAGGTCAGAATTTAATAGGACCAGAAATAAGAGAGCTATTAGGTGTTATTAGAACACAAGAATTATTAGCAGCCAGAAGGGTAGATGGTGGAGAACAACGATTTACCAGAGCGAATGATTTTGGATATTCGAAACACCCGGATGAAACACTGAATATATGGGATAAAGAAAAAGTCTTGTCTGATGTGGTGTGGGCTATTAGAACTTTTAAGCCCGATGTTATCATTAATCGCTTTAACCACAGAACTCCTGGAAGTACACACGGACATCATACCACTTCTGCCATGTTGAGTGTTGAAGCTTTTGACTTGGTAAATGATAAAACGAAATTCACAGAACAGTTGAAATATACTGATGTTTGGCAGCCAAAAAGGTTGTTTTTTAATACGTCATGGTGGTTTTATGGAAGTCAAGAGAATTTTAAAAAGGCCAATAAAGATAAGATGCTTTCTTTCGATGTGGGAGTGTATTATCCATTAAAAGGATTATCTAATAATGAAGTTGCCTCTATAGCAAGCAGTCAACATCTTTGTCAGGGATTTGGTAGATTAACGACTAGAGGATCTCAACAAGAATATGTTGAGTTTCTAAAAGGAGATTTCCCAGAAGATAAATCAGATATATTTTCCGGAATTAATACCACTTGGAACCGCATCAAGGGTGGAGGAGAAATTGGAGATATCTTATATAATATTGAAGAAAATTTCAATTTTGCTGACCCTTCTAAGCATTTGCCAAAATTGTTAGAAGCTTATAAAAAGATTCAATTGTTAGCAGATAAGCATTGGAAGAATATAAAATTGCAACAGATTACTGAAATTATTGAAGCTAGCGCAGGATTATATCTGGAAGCCTCAGCTGCAAGCTCAAGTGCCATTCCAAATTCAAAAATAGACCTACGCATTGAAGCTTTAAACAGAAGCCCGTATATGGTGATATTAAACTCGTTAAGTACTTCATCAGATAAAAGAACTATTGTAAAAGACATTGAGTTAAAAAACAATAGGCGACAAAATTTTCAAGAGTCTATAACGCTTAAAGATGAAATGTACTCAGATCCGTATTGGTTGAAAAATGATTGGTCTCTAGGAATGTATGATGTACAAGATCAATTGCTAATAGGGAAGCCAGAAACGCCAAGACATGTAACCATCACATTTAACTTGACCATTTGGGAGCAAGAAGTAAGTATTACTAAAAATGTGGTGTTTCGTTATTCAAAAAGAGATAAAGGAGAGATTTATGAACCATTTGAAGTGTTGCCTATTGCGACAACAAAGTTAAAAGACAAAGTATTAATTTTCTCAGATGATGCGTCAAAAACGGTTTCCGTTGGAGTACGATCTGGAGCCAATACTATTAGCGGAAAATTAAGTTTAGAGGTTCCTAATGGATGGAAGGTGACTCCATCTTTTATAGATATTTCTATTGATCAAAAAGGAGATGAACAGTTATTTGATTTTAAAGTGACTCCGCCTAATAAAGAATCGGAAGGAAAGTTAAAGCCAATGCTATTAATCAATGATAGAAGATATACAAAGGAATTGGTCGAGATCAATTATGATCACATTCCAAAACAATCAATACTGCTTAATTCTGAAGCAAAAGTAGTGCGATTGAATATTCAAAAATCAGGAAACTATATTGGATATATTAAAGGAGCTGGTGATGCTGTTCCAGAAAGTTTAAAACAGATTGGTTATACAGTTATTGAAATTAACCCGGATGAAATCGATGCAGAAAACCTGCATAAGTTCGATGCCTTAGTACTAGGAATAAGAGCTTACAATACGGTATCGTCTTTAAAGTTCAAACAAAAGTTTTTGTTGGATTATGTAAAGAAAGGCGGGAATATGATTGTTCAATATAATACAAGTGGCAGAAGAGGTGTAGATGTTGGTGCTCCCTATGAGTTGAAGATTTCTAGAGATAGAGTAACTGATGAAACTGCTAAGGTGAACGTGCTGGCTAAAAACCATTCGTTAATGAATTTCCCGAATAAAGTTTCGGAAAAAGATTTTGAAGGATGGGTGCAAGAAAGAGGATTATATTTTCCAAATCAGTGGAGCGCAGAGTACACACCTATTTTATCTATGAATGATAAAGGAGAATCTGCAAAAAATGGAAGTTTGTTAGTGGCGAAATACGGAAAAGGAAATTATATATATACCGGATTGAGCTTTTTTAGAGAGCTTCCTGCAGGAGTACCAGGTGCCTATAAATTATTTGCAAATATGCTATCGCTAGGAAAAGAAAATATTAAGAAGGATACTAAAATAAAGCAATAATCATGAAAAGGTTTTTGAGTTTATTGAGTTTGTTCTTTTTCATTTCATGTGTGGCTCAGAATAAAGAATTTGAGAAAGTAACAGTAGAGGAAGAGACAATCTTCAAAAATTTTCAAAGCATTCCTAATTCGGCAAAACTTCAAATGACCAAAAAAGAGGAACCGGGAGAATCCTTGATGTTGTGCCTCACTTTTGTAAATAAGGAAACGAAAGTTCCGCTTCAAAGCCAAAAGGTGCTATTCTATCAAACTTCTAACGATGGGAATTATAATCCAGAAATTGCAGGAGATGAAAAATCGGCAAAAATACGAGGCATAGGATTTACGGATGCTCAAGGGCGACTTTTTGTTAAAACAATTTTACCAGGAAGTTATGCTACTTCTGGAGATAATAGACATATTCATACACAGGTATTTGGAGCTAAACCAGAAGCGTATGACATGCACTTTAAACAATATACAAATTCAAGAATGAGGCGTTTTATTGAAGGAAGAGACCAATTTTTCTTGGTGGACCTCAAGCGTACAAAAGAAGATGCTTTAATAGGTTTTTTAACCATTGAAGTCAAAAATCCAAAATAACCAGATATATGACACAGCAAGAAAAATCACCTTGGAGAAAAATCTATACCGTAATTCTGGTAGTTAACCTTATCTACATTATTCTCTTCTATTTTATCACAAAAGCCTATTCAATTTCATAAACTATGGATGGAACATTACATTATTTAGATTGGATTGTACTATCCGTAACAATATTATTTATTGTTGGATTTGGAGTTTATAAAACTAGAAAAAGCGGCAACGTAAAGGATTTTATCAAAGGAGGAAATGATACTAAATGGTGGACTATTGGTTTATCTGTAATGGCTACACAAGCGAGTGCCATTACCTTTTTATCTACACCAGGACAGGCTTTTCATGATGGAATGGGATTTGTGCAATTCTACTTCGGATTGCCTATTGCCATGGTCATTATTTGCTTGGTCTTTATTCCTATTTACTATAAGCTTAATGTGTATACGGCATATGAATATTTAGAAACAAGATTTGATTTAAAAACAAGATCCTTGGCTGCCATTCTATTTTTGATTCAAAGAGGGCTAGCGGCAGGAATTACCATTTATGCACCAGCTATTATTCTTTCTTATGTATTAGGATGGGATTTGATAATATTGAATATCTGTATTGGTGTACTGGTCATTATTTATACAGTTTCTGGTGGTACGAAGGCAGTAAATGTGACACAAAAACAACAAATGATTATCATTTTTGCAGGAATGTGGATTGCATTTTATTTGATCATGCAGTATATGCCAGATGGAATTACGTTTGGAAAAGCATTGGATATTGCTGGATCTAGCGATAAGATGAAGGTGTTGGATTTTTCTTTTGACCTTAGTAATAGATATACTGTTTGGACGGGCTTTTTGGGAGGTACTTTTTTAATGCTTTCGTATTTCGGAACAGATCAAAGTCAAGTACAGCGGTATTTGTCTGGAAAATCTTTACGCGAAAGTCAATTAGGATTATTATTTAATGGACTGCTTAAAGTACCTATGCAATTCTTTATTCTATTGGTGGGAGTTATGGTATTTGTGTTCTATCAGTTTAATGCATCGCCTTTAAACTTTAATCCAAAGGCAAATGAAGCTATTATTAACTCGGAATATGCTGCTGAATATAAAGCATTGGAATCTCAACATATTCAAATAGAAGGAGAAAAAAGAACATTGCTATTAGATGGAATTCAGGATAACGAAAGAGCTCGTATTAAAGAGTTAAACGCAAAAGATAGAGCACTAAAAGTACAAGCAAAAGAAATCATTGCAAAAGCTGATTCAAATGTACAAACAAACGATAAAGACTACGTATTCATTCATTTTATTTTAACGAGACTGCCCAGAGGTATAATAGGGTTGTTGTTGGCTGTGATTTTAGCTGCGGCCATGTCTTCTACTGCTTCTGAATTAAACGCTTTAGCATCTACCACGACCATTGATATTTATAAACGGAACGTATCTCAAGGTAGGAGTGAAGCCCATTATGTAAGTGCTTCTAAATGGTTGACATTTACTTGGGGAATTCTGGCCATTTTGATAGCGTGCTTTGCCGATTTATTTGATAATCTAATTCAGCTAGTCAATATTATTGGATCTGTTTTTTATGGAAATGTGTTAGGAATATTCTTATTGGCATTCTTTATAAAGTATGTGAAAGGAACAGCAGTCTTTATTGCTGCAATAATTACTCAGTTAATAATATTTGTCATTTATTTCATGGATGTTCTACCTTACTTATGGTTAAACTTGATCGGTTGTGTTATTGTAATGATTTTAGCTATTTTTATTCAGTCAATTACTCGAGAAAATAATACAGATCCTATAGAAAGAATAACAGGAATATAATGATCATACGAAGTGCAACCTTAAACGATATAGAAGAATTACTGATCTTTGAACAAGGCATTATTGATGCCGAAAGACCAATGGATATCACTTTAAAGAAAGAAGACACACATTATTATAATCTTCCATATATGATTGAGGAGCCTAATATAGAGTTATTGGTTGCAGAAATTGAAGGAGAATTGGTTAGCTGTGGTTATGCCAGAATCGTAAAAGCAAGAGAATGTTTTCAATACGATCGATTTTCATATTTGGGTTTTATGTTTACTAAAAATGAACATAGAGGCAAAGGCATTAATAAGAAAATAATGGACGCATTATATGATTGGACACGTTCTCAACGAGTGCATGAAGTGCGATTAGAAGTATATCCTAGCAATCCAGCGGCTATTAAAGCTTATGAAAAAGCGGGCATGAAAGAATGCTTAGTTACTATGCGAGTAGATCTTCGAGAAGAAATGTAAAAAGCGAACCACCTAAGTAGTCCGCTTTTTGCCCCCTCAACAACTAATTAAAAATATAGAAGTCTAATTCAAAATTTGAAGATGGATGCCTTAGGTTACCCCAAGTTCCATTTTCACAAAAAATACCAGATACATAAGGATCTGTAGTTTCATAGTACAGATCTTGTTTCCAGTTAGCACTTATTCCTTTATCAATGTATACTTGCATAACCGCTGGAGACATGATTTCGAACATCGAAAGATGTCGATATCCACCAGTAGTTAAAACATATACAGCAAAATCTCCCGAATCTAAATGTGCTGTTGGGGCAGTAGCAATTTCTTCTCCTGAACTAACAATATCTCCTACTGAAAGTCCACTTTTAGGTGTAATATGAAAAATACGAATGATGACATTCTCATTTGCTGTAAGTCGAATGTCTACTTCGTAATCCGTTGGGTCTTCCGAAACTCTAGTTTGTGTAATATTCACAATGGTACCGTCAGCAGGAGCGTAGTATTTTAGTGATGAAGGTAATGGTGTTGTCGATGTAATCATTCCTTCTGGATAGGTGTGGAAGTAATGCTTTAAATTCACGCAAGACTCACCACTATAATCTATAAAATTATGACCTGCGGCAGATCGATATCTAGATATTTTCTTGATCTTGTCTAACTCCACATGCAATGAGGTTAAATAAGGTTGCCCAATAACCTGATTTAACTGATTGGGTGTTAATGTATAATTGCAATTCCCTTTTTTAGCAATTAATGTGGAAGTGATCAATGTATTTCCTTGTGGATCTACAATACTAAAAGTGCCATCAAATGAATTCGTGGTTGCATTGTGAGTTAGGGAACCAATAAAATTCCCTGTTCCGCTTGCTATGGTATAGATGCCATTAATTGTTAAGATATTATTAGAAAAAGAACCAGTTCCTGACCCTGAGTTTTCGCCTCCATCAAAATCGTTAAATTGAATATTGTATGTTCCCGATGTGGTGCTATTGGTAATAACTAATTCGCTGTCAACTAACGAAAAATCTAGGCAATATGCACCGGTAATTACAATTTCGTCAATTGTTTCGCTAGTGTTACTACTGCAAGCGCCAAGAACAAGGCTACTAATAACAATCCAAAAAAAAGAGATAAAATGATTTCGTACCATAAGAGTTTTAAGATTTTGAGTCAAAATTAATTAATGAACTTCCTATTATTTTTATGGGAATATGGTTTTGGGATAAATGACACTCTTTTGTGATAGAAAGCCTACTATTATTTTCAGCGAAATTTTTAAAAATTTATATTTGATGTATATACGTGTTATAGAATTTTAAAAATGAGCAATAAGATTATACAGTTTTTAAACTATCCTTATCCGTTTTATGAAAATATGTTACAAGCTTTTAAGTTGAGTTTGGGGATTGGTTTCTTTATTGGGCTTTTTTGTTACTTGTTTCGACCTTTTGGACTAGATGACGCTACAGATATAGAACTCTTAGGTTTTGGATTAGTGTCATTTTTAGTTTGTGGATTTTACATGATACTACTTCCACTAGTCTTCAGTAGAATGTTACGACACAGAAAATGGAGAATATACAAAGAGATCTTGTGGATACTTTTAATTACGAGTTCAATTGCAACAGCAAATTATTTTTATCTAGGGTTTATATTTGATGCTGGCTATGCTTTTAATCTACGCATATTTATTTTCGTTCTAACCTGTACAGCCATAATTGCCATTATACCAGCCATTGCCATTATTTTATACAAGCAAGTATTTGTATATAAGAGAATTGTTAAAGAAGTTGAAAAAATTGATGCTAAACTTATTTCAAGAAATAGTCTGTTTGTTCAAGATGAAAGCAAGATTAGAATTACATTTAAATCCGATACAAGGAAGAACGATGTGCATATTTTCTTAGATCAATTTGTATTATTAAGTTCCTTTGGAAATTATATAGAGGTATACTATGTAAAGAATAATGAGTTGACAAAACAATTGATACGAAATACCATTTCCAATATTGAAAAGGATTTGAAAGAGATTAACAGTATTGTAAGATGCCACAGATCTCATATGATAAACTTGCAAAAGATAGATCGTGTTAAGGGAAATTTACAAGGCTATCAACTCTTCTTTAAGGTAGTTGATATGCAAGTTCCAGTATCCAGAAGTTATACGAGATTGATCAAAGAAGCAGTGCTCAGTTAAAACAAAAAAGACGAACTATATAGTTCGCCTTTTTTTATTTTTTGATAAGATTGCTACTACAGAGCTCCCCATTCTTTTAAAGAAGCGGTATTCATATCAATATAATTTTGATTTTTTGCTTCTTTAGCGCCTTCTAATGATTTCTTTGCAACTTCAATAGCCTTTTTCTTTTTACCCATTTTAGCATAGATTAAAGACTGTTGTCTTAATTGCCAAAAACGTGGTTTCTCTGTCATCGACATTGCTTTTTCCATCCATGTATTAGCTTGTTTAATATCTTTATCATTTTGACTATAGTAAACAGCAGCAGCGTAGTAATCTCCAGCTTTAGGAGCATTAGCCATAGTATTGCTAATATTAGCCATAACCATTTTGTCTGTTGGAACTTCAAATTTTACTCCAACATAGGTGTTTTCCCATAACAATCCTAAGACTGCTGTATTGGTAGTGATGTCATCAATAGTAATTGTAAAAGTCTCAATTTTCATAGGCATAGCATCTGGAGTCACTTTTAATTGAGCAGCTACCTTACTATCATCCCATTTTTGAGGAGTTCCCCAATTAGAAGCATCGGAATAAAAAATAACATCCCAAGATGTTTCATTTGGAATAGTGTATAATGCATACGTTCCTTTTTTTAGAGAATGCCCGCTAAATGATACATCAGTACTAAAAGTCACTTTTGTATTCGCGTTAGCACCAGTTCTCCATACTTTTCCATACTTCTCCAATCCGCCAAAGATTTTTCTTCCTTTTACGCCTGGTCTAGAGTATTCAACGGTAACATCGGTAAGTCCAACTTTCTGTGTTAATGTACTTGCCGGACTTGGTTGTGGCGTTGTTATCTGAGCTTCAATTGATAAAGACATTGCGATAACTAATACGCTTAAAAATATTTTTTTCATGATTATTTAGGTTGTTTTTAAAGTGTGCTAAAAATACAAAAAAAGAACAAGGCTAATGTTAACTATAGCTTAAAATAAGAGAATGTATATTTGCAAAAACATTTCTGGAAATGAAAAAATATATAGCGGAATTTATTGGTACATTTTCTATGGTCTTTTGCGGAACTGGGGCAATGACCATTAATGAAGTTACTGGAGGAGATGTGACCCATGTAGGGATTGGAATCACTTGGGGTTTGATTGTAATGGCTATGATCTACGCTTTTGGAGAAGTATCTGGAGCGCACTTTAACCCAGCCGTTACTATTGCGTTTGCTTACGCGAAAAAGTTTTCTTGGAAAGAGGTTCCGAAATATATTTTCTTTCAGATATTAGGCGCTTTTGCCGCTAGTTTATTGTTGTTATTCCTGTTCCCAGATAGTGAATTATTAGGTTCAACAATACCTAAAGTGGATGTTTGGCGAGCCTTTGTGTTAGAACTTTTACTGGCCTTCTTTTTAATGGTGGTCATCATTAATGTTTCTACAGGGAGTAAAGAAGTAGGGATGATGGCAGGATTGGCAATTGGTAGTGTTGTATTGTTAGAGGCTTTATTTGCAGGACCTATTACAAATGCATCTATGAATCCCGCGCGTTCTTTAGCACCGAATATAGTATCGGGAAATATCCATGGATTATGGTTGTACATGATTGCTCCAATTCTGGGTGCGCTCTTAGCAGTAGTTAGCTGTAAACTAGTAAAAGATGATAATTGTTGTGAAGAAGAAGAGTGTTAAGAATACTTTTTTCTTCTGAGATAATTAAAGACAAATCCAAAAACAAACAACAATAAAAGCGGAAGCACAACATTCAGAAATTGCCAGTAGGTTCTTTCTTTAAAAGCTCTTTGCTTATCTAGATTGTTTATTTGTAGGTTTTTATTGCGCAATTGAATCAAACCAGAATCATCTAATAGATAATCCACTGCATTGATCAAAAGATCTTTATTTCCGAACTGCTCATTAGTCCATTTATCTGTAGAAAGATCATGAGGTTTTCCTTTTAGCAATTGATTTTTTCCAACATCTCCATCCGAAATGATAATCATTTTATTGGCAGTTCCTTGACCTTTGAACAAAGGGGTCTCATAAGGCTTTATCCTACTTTTATATGCTGAGTTAAAGTTACCTTCTAACAATACACCAAAGAGTTGGTAACTACCTTTAAATTCTTCTTCCTTAGGTTCATTGGCAATACTTTGAAGCTCAATAAAATTAGGAGTTCCTGTTTTTTTGGTTAATAGAGAGCTTACCAAAAGAGGTGTTTTCTTAATATTATTTTTTAAAGTGTCAATTTGCGTTACAAATTGCATTCTTACCGGTGAAACATTTTTGGTGATAGGATGATTCGGGTTTCCATTTACAACTGGGTGATAGAACCAAGGTAGATTTTGAAACTGAGGTTGGTTCCCAACATTACCTGTAGAAAGCGGAATCTTAGCAGCGTAAAGGTCTTGTACTAAAGATGTATTAATACGAACCCCATAGCTAAAAAGAAGATCTGTAAGGTTTAAATCTCTTGGGTAAGCTAACATTCTTCCTGAAGTAAATAAACTATCCATATCTGCTTGAACATTATCGATCATCCATAAGGTTTTACCCCCGTTGGTAATAAACTGGTCTAAGGTAAGTTTCTCCTCTTCGGTAAACTTTTGAGTTGGCTTTGCAATAATGGCCAAATCAAAAGAAGATAAGTCTTGTAATGTTCTTTGTGGATTGGAAGCTACAGAATCTAATGTGAACTTGGCCAAGCTATTTTTCTTGGCAATTTCAGATAAAAAACTGTACAGATACCTGTCTTCTAATTCACCATTCCCTGTAATAACCGCAACTCTTTTTCGAATCTTTTTAATAATAGAATTTATTGCATCAACAAATGAAAACTCTAAACTTTCTACTGCATTTTGCAATTGTTCTTCCTGAGAGGCTACAATAGATTGAGGAAGCAAAGAAACTAATGAACGTCTGTTTTCATACTCAATCTCAGCCCATGGAAAAATAATAGCCTGAGAAAGCTGACCATCTTCTTCTACTGTTAACTTACTTGGAATCATTCCTTTTTTAACAAGCTCCTCTCGAATATCATCTGGATTTTCGAATCGAATCACAACGTTTGAATTTTCCGCTCTAAGTTCCTCTAAAAATTGCTGCGTTTCAATTTGTAATCTCTTAAATTCAGCAGGAAAGTCTCCTTCTAAATATACGGTAATATATAAAGAACCATTTAGTTCATTAAGGACAGATGTACTTACATCAGAAAGGGTATAACGTTTGTCTTTGGTAAGATCGAAACGACCATAAAAACTCTGGTTTCCAATATTAATAAGAATCAACCCAATGAGTACTGTAATAAATGCTTTGATCTTCTTACTCATCTCCAATTTTTTGTTTGGTTAGAAATAAAAAGAATACAATCACACTCACGAAATAGATGATATCTCTAGTGTCAATAACACCTCTACTAATACTTTTAAAATGCTCATTAATACCTAGTAACTTTATAGCATAACTGTTTTCTGTAAAATTATTTGCAATTGCATCAAATCCATAGAATAATAAAAAAGTGATGAATACACCCAATATAAATGCCACAATCTGATTTTTGGATAACGTAGAGGTAAACAATCCAACAGCGGCATAGGTCGCTGCTAAAAAAAGCAAACCGATATACGAGCCAATAGTACTTCCAATGTCAATATTTCCTACAGGGTTTCCTAGATCATAAACTGTATATACATACGTCAGCGTAGGAATCAATGCTATAATAATGAGTGTTAGAGCAGCTCCAAATTTCCCTAGTACAATATGCCAGTGACTAATAGGTTTTGTTTTTAACAACTCTATGGTACCTGAATTCAACTCATCAGCAAAGCTTCTCATTGTGATGGCCGGAATTAAGAATAGAAAAATCCATGGCGCTAGAAAAAAGAAATTGTTTATATCTGCAAATCCTGCATTTAAAATATTGAAGTCATCTTTAAATACCCATAAGAACAATCCATTCAATAATAAGAAAACCCCAATCACCAAATATGCTACTGGCGATGAGAAGAATGCATTAATCTCTTTTCTTAAAATTGGATACATAGAATTCTAATTTATTCTAGACTAACAAGTTTATCTACACTCCAAGCTTCGGGCTTGTCATTAAACAAGATCTTGGTTTGCGCCCACACTTCTTTAAATAATTGCGAGTTTCTATAACGCTCAAGATCTTCTTCTGCATCCCAATAACTATAGGTGAAAAAGACATTTGTGTCCTGCTTGCCTCTGTATAACTCTAATAAACGACAACCTTGGCTCTTTCGTATATATTCCTTTTTCTCATTAAAATTATTCAAAAACGTAGGAATATGCTCGGCATGAAAACTCATTTTTACGATTCGTACAAACATACACTATAGTGTTTTAAATTCTTGAGTATTCGAAGGTAGGAACTCAAGGCTTATAACATCTCTGTATTCAAGACCCAATAATGTCGAAGCACCTCCCACAGTTTTTAGATTACTTCTGTAAATAGCAACTTCTAAATAGCCTGCCGAATTGAAAAGAGCTAATCGATTTCCATCAAATTGCCTTTTGTCTTTTGTGCCAAGGTCCACAACTTCATTATACTTATTAAAGATCTTTGTAAAAGTATAACGAGAAGCAGTAACTACATAATCACGCCCTTTCCCAATCTCTGTAAACATTTTTCTGCTGATATTGGAAATGATGTTTCCATAATTATCAATATAAATAACACCTCCAATGATCTTGGTCTGTTCTTGGTTTACTTTTGGTTGGATTTCTATTAGTTGCTTATACTTTTTTACTTCCTTTCCTATCACATCCAAACTTCCACCTCTAGAAATGAAACACGCCACCTGTACAAATACATCTAACACAGGGAAACTACTTTCAACACGATCGTGAATATTTATCTCAACAATTTTAGTAGGTTTGATATCAGATGTGATCATACATATCAACCCATTGTCGGGGCAAATAAAATAATGCCCATCTAAAGCAAGTGCAATATGTTTGTTGTCTTCGCTTAATTCTGAGTCTACACCAACGATATGAATGGTGCCTTCAGGAAAACTCTTGTAAGAGTTTTTAATGATATAAGCCGTTTCTGCAATGTTAAAAGGAGTGATTTCGTGCGTAATGTCCACAATCTTTGCGTCAGAAAGCTCAGAATGAATGGCTCCCTTTACCGCGCCCACAAAGTGATCTTTGGTTCCAAAATCTGTGGTTAAGGTAATTAGAGACATTAAATGTAAAACTGTTAATTAAATGTGTAAAAGTTGCAAAAAAAATCCTCACAAATCTAAGCAATTCTGAAAATTAATTAGCTATTTTTAAAATGAATTATTAATGAAAAGAAACTTCTAAACCTAAACATTTGAACGAACGAATCATAGAGCTTACAGAAATTAACCCAAAAGATTTTTTTGGTACTCACAATAGTACAGTAGAACAGTTAAAAAGATACTTCCCGAAAATGAAAATTGTTGCGCGAGGATCTAAACTAAAAATCTATGGAGAACCAGACCTTCTAGACGAGTTTGAAAAACGATTGGAAATGTTGATCAAGTATTACAATCGATATAATAAATTGGATGAAAACAGTATTGAACGTTTATTGACATCTAACGGAAAAGAAGAAAGTACGTCTGCCACGAATGCAAAAGATGTACTGGTGCATGGAGTGAGTGGTAAGTTGATAAAGGCGCAAACAGCAAATCAACGGAAGATGGTGTCACTAATGCAAAAGAATGACATGCTTTTTGCCGTTGGACCTGCAGGTACCGGAAAAACCTATACGGCTGTGGCTTTGGCAGTAAAAGCTTTAAAGGAGAAAGAAGTTAGAAGGATTGTTTTAACGAGACCCGCTGTAGAGTCTGGAGAGAATTTAGGGTTTTTACCAGGAGACCTTAAAGAAAAGTTAGACCCATATATGCAACCTTTATATGATGCTTTAAGAGATATGATTCCACATGAGAAATTAGAATCTCATATTGAGAAAGGAGTCATACAGATTGCACCACTTGCATTTATGAGAGGTAGAACCTTAGACAATGCATTTGTGATCTTAGATGAGGCACAAAACACCACACATAATCAGATGAAGATGTTTCTGACTAGAATGGGGAAGCATGCTAAATTTGTTATTACTGGAGACCCTGGACAAATAGACCTTCCTAGAAAGCAAGTATCGGGTTTAAAAGAGTCTTTATTAGCCTTGAAAGATATTGATGGTATTGCACAGGTGTATCTAGATGACAAAGATGTAATTAGGCATAGGTTAGTGAAAAGAATTATTACTGCTTATAAGAGTATTGAGACGGAATAATGTGAAAAAAAGATAGTTAAAAATCTATCTAAAAGAGTATTTTTGCCGCCAACAACAACACAACACAAATGAACACTATCAACGAAACAAATTTTAAGTTTCCGAACCAGAGATCAGTATATAAAGGTAAAGTACGAGAAGTATATAATATCAATGATGAGGTATTAGTGATGATAGCCTCCGATAGATTGTCAGCTTTCGATGTCATTCTCCCAAAACAAATTCCATATAAAGGACAAATACTGAATCAGATTGCCACAAAGATGATGAATGAAACAGCCGATTTGGTTCCTAATTGGCTTGTGGCAAATCCAGATGAGAATGTAGCTGTGGGTGATTTGTGTGAACCTTTTAAAGTTGAAATGGTTATTCGTGGTTATTTATCCGGTCATGCAGCTAGAGAATATGCAATAGGAAAACGTGAGTTATGCGGAGTGTCTATGCCAGGAGGGATGCAAGAGAATGACAGATTTCCTGAGCCCATTATTACGCCTTCAACTAAAGCAGATAATGGAGAACATGACGAAGATATTTCCAGAGAAGATATTTTGGCAAAAGGAGTTGTTTCTGAAGAAGACTATTTAGTCCTTGAAGAGTATACTAGAAAACTCTTTACTAGAGGAACAGAAATCGCTGCCAAAAGGGGTTTAATCTTAGTAGATACCAAATACGAGTTTGGTAAGACAAACGATGGAAAGATTGTCTTAATTGATGAGATTCATACACCAGATTCGTCGAGATATTTTTACACAGATGGTTACGAAGAGAGACAGTCTAAAGGAGAAAAGCAGAAGCAACTCTCTAAAGAATTTGTGCGTCAGTGGTTAATTGAAAATGGATTTCAAGGAAAAGAAGGGCAACAAATTCCAGAAATGTCTAATGAGAAGATTATTGAGATCTCCGATCGTTATATTGAATTGTATGAGCAGATTACGGGAGATACCTTTGTAAAAGCAAATACCGAAAAGGTATTGGATAGAATTGAAAGAAATGTAACTTCGTTCTTAACTTCATGAAAGCAGTCACGGTAAAAAAGATCAAAGACGAATTGCAACATCGCTCCTCTAGCGATCTTATTGAACTGTGCTTAAGACTGTCAAAATTTAAAAAGGAAAATAAAGAATTACTTACCTATTTATTATTCGAATCTCACGACGAAGAAGCTTATATAGAAAGCGTTAAAGAACATGTAGACGAACTGTTCGAACAGATCAACACAAAGAGCTTTTTCTATATTCGAAAAAGTGTTCGAAAGATTCTATCACTCATTAAGAAATATATCCGTTATTCAAAAAAGAAAGAAACTGAAGTTGAACTATTACTTCATTTTTGTAAAAAATTAAGACAATTCACCCCTTCAATAGATCATAGTCCAAGATTGCAAAACGTGTACAGAACTCAAATGGCATTGCTTAAAAAAGCCATTGCTGCCTTGCACGAAGACCTACAGTATGATTATGAACTAGAGTTAGAATCTTTATAATATAGCCGTATTACCTATCAATTCCTTTAGCTGCAATTCGCTTCTTTTCGGCTAATAACTTCTTTTGATATCGACCCTGTACAATGTCGGTAATCACCAATATACCAATTACAAAATAGAAGGTCGTTTTACTCATATGTACAATTTCATTTCCAAAAAGCTTTAAATGGGCAAGTTCTCCACCTTCAGTAACTAACATAATTCCTACCACAAATAAAATAAACAATCCTAACACTTCATACATCCTGTTTCGTGCTAAGAAATTAGAAACTTTGTCTGATAACCATATCATGAGTAAACCACCGATAACAATAGCTGTGGCCATTACCCAAAAGACTTCTGTCAATGCCATAGCGCTTAAGATAGAATCAAAAGAAAAGACCACGTTCATAATCACTATCATCGTAATGACTTTACTCGTAGAACTTTTGCTTCCACCTTCAACATCATGATCCATATCTTGAATACCGATCATATGCCAGATCTCTTTCATGGCAGTATACACAATAAAAATTCCACCACCGAGAACAATCAAGCTGTGAATATTTACATTCCCTTCCGCAATTCCTTCCCAAGAAAATTGGAAAAGAGGGTTCTGAAAAAGTTTGATCAATTGCAATAACACAAACAATAACACAATACGTAAAACTACGGCCAGCAAAATACCAACCTTACGCACGTAGGCTTGTTTTTCCTTTGGAGCTCTTTTGCTTTCTAAAGAGATGTATAATAAATTGTCAAAACCTAGCACACCCTGCAAAAGGATCAGCATTAAAAGTGTAAATATATTTTCTAACATAGGATATAAGTTAAATGATTAGTTTTCATAAATTTTTAGAGATACAATAGTAAACCTTTTGATTAAAAAATTAAAATAGATATTTCCATAAAATTCGGACTGCTACAAAAGCGATCAAAATAGCCGTGGCTTTTTTCAGTTGAATGGCAGTGAAGTATCGATTGCTCAAACGACTTCCAATCTGACCTCCAATAAATACAGTGAGCAATAAGACGATCGTAAAAGTCCAATCGATAGAGAAATCTTCATTTGAATACTGGCCAACAAGTCCAGCAATAGAATTAATTAATATAAAAAGACTTGCCGTAGCAGCAATTTTTTTTGGCGTACCCCAATGTGTAAGATGCAAAACAGGTGCTAGAAAAATGCCACCGCCAATACCTACCATACCAGATACAAAGCCAATAATACCGCCATAAACACTGTTTTGAATCGTATTAGATTTTTTATGTTCTTTTCTTTGATTGGCGATCCGTTTGGAGTTCCACATCGTAATGGCTGCAAATAATAATGTAAAGCCTAAAAGGATAAAGAAAAAGGTCTGACCGATCTTTAACATTCCACCTAAGTAAGCAAGAGGCACGCTAAATATAATTAAAGGCGTAATACGTTTCCAATCCAACAACTTACGTTGCTGATATAACAACACATTTCCAGTAACCACAGCAATATTGCACAATAAAGCCGTCGACCGAATTTGTATAAACGCAATACCCATGAATGCTAGAACCGCCAAATAGCTAGATCCACCTCCAAAACCAACAGATGAGTAAAGTATGGCAATGACAAAGAATAATACTATTATAGGCCAGTGTGTTTCAAGAACAGTTGCAAGTGATAAAAAATCCATACAATACTATGTGAGCTAACAAATATAATTTTATCTTGTTCTTTTTTTTAGTGAAAACCAAATTTCAGCCTATGAGTTATCAACAAAAAGCAACTTCTTACTGGAAAAAGAACATCCAATACCTGATTGTATTACTCATTATATGGTTTTTAGTTTCCTTTGGAGCTGGAATACTATTCAAAGAAGAACTAGATACAATTCGAATTGGAGGATTCAAGTTAGGTTTTTGGTTTGCACAACAAGGAGCGATTTATGTATTTGTAATTCTCATCTTTGTATATGTTAGACTGATGAATCGCTTGGATAAAAAATATGGTTTCGAAACAAAGGATGAATCTTAAAAAGTAGAATAATGGATATTCAAACTTGGACATGGATTCTGGTAGGAATCACTTTTGCATTATATATAGGAATTGCCATTTGGTCTAGAGCAGGATCAACGAAAGAGTTTTATGTTGCTGGAGGTGGCGTTTCTCCGTTAGCTAATGGTTTAGCAACTGCGGCAGACTGGATGTCGGCAGCCTCTTTTATTTCTATGGCGGGGCTTATTTCTTTTAATGGATATGACGGTTCTGTATATCTAATGGGATGGACAGGAGGTTATGTGCTACTCGCCTTATTGCTGGCACCTTATTTACGAAAATTTGGAAAGTTCACGGTACCCGACTTTATAGGAGATAGATATTATTCCAATGTAGCAAGATTAGTAGCTGTCGTTTGTGCATTGCTCGTTTCTTTTACGTACGTAGCTGGACAAATGCGTGGCGTGGGATTAGTATTTTCAAGGTTTTTAGAAGTGAACATCAATACAGGTGTAATGATTGGAATGATCATCGTACTGTTTTATGCTGTTTTAGGAGGAATGAAAGGAATTACTTACACGCAAGTAGCACAGTATTGTGTGTTGATTTTTGCATTTATGGTACCTGCAATATTTATTTCTATTCAGATGACCAATAATCCTATCCCACAATTGGGATTTGGAGGAGCAGATGAACAAGGTGTTTATTTACTAGATAAATTGGATAGACTGCACAGGGATTTAGGTTTTGCAGAATATACATCGGGAAACAAATCTATGCTGGACGTCTTTTTAATTACTGCTGCTTTGATGGTTGGAACCGCAGGATTACCCCATGTAATCGTACGATTTTTTACAGTGAAGAAAGTATCAGATGCAAGGAAATCAGCAGGATGGGCATTGTTGTTCATTGCTATATTATATACAACAGCGCCAGCAGTAGCAGTGTTTTCGAGAACAAATCTTATTGAAACGGTTAGTAATACTCCCTACGATGAAGCACCTGATTGGTTTAAAAATTGGGAAACTACAGGGTTGATCAAATTTGATGATAAAAACGGAGATGGTAAGATTCAATACCTCGCAGATAAGAACACAAATGAATTGACTGTAGATAGAGACATCATGGTACTAGCAAATCCTGAAATTGCGAATTTACCAAATTGGGTAATCGCCCTAGTAGCCGCTGGAGGGTTGGCAGCAGCTTTATCAACAGCAGCGGGGTTATTATTGGTAATTTCATCATCAGTGTCACACGATCTTATCAAGAAAATGATCAAACCAACAATCACCGAAAAAGGTGAGCTAAGGGCTGCTAGAATTTCTGCAGTTGTGGCGGTATGTGTCGCAGGATATTTTGGAATACATCCTCCCGATTTTGTGGCTGCAACCGTTGCGTTAGCATTTGGGTTAGCAGCAGCTTCTTTCTTTCCCGCGATAATATTAGGAATTTTCAGCAAGAGAATGAATAAAGAAGGAGCAATAGCTGGAATGATTGTAGGAATCTTGTTGATGCTATTTTATATGACCAAATTTAAATTCGATTGGTTTGGCGGAGGCACAAAAGAAGATTGGTGGTTCGGAATTTCACCTGAAGGTTTTGGTACTGTTGCTATGATCGTTAATTTTACCGTTGCTATATGTGTATCTAGGTTTACTCCTAAACCACCTGAAGAAGTTCAAGAAATAGTAGAAAACATTAGAATACCAAGTGGAGTCGGAGCGGCTCAAAATCATTAAAATATGTCCTTAGAAATAAACTCCTATCAAGAATATCAAGAACACTATCAAAAAAGTGTTGAAAGCCCATCTAGTTTTTGGGAAGAAATTGCAAGTCATTTTTATTGGCGAAAGAAATGGGATACTGTATTAGAATATGACTGGTCGGTGCCTGCTACCAAATGGTTTGCGGGAGGACAATTGAATATTACAGAGAATTGCTTAGATAGACACCTAGAAAAGCGAGGCGACCAGACTGCAATTATATGGGAACCCAATGATCCGAAAGATAAAGCTCAGCATGTAACCTATAAGCAATTACATAGTAAGGTGTGTGCCTTTGCTAATGTATTAAAGAACAATGGAGTTCAAAAAGGTGATCGTGTATGTATTTACATGCCTATGGTATTAGAACTGGCTGTTGCTGTGCTGGCATGCGCAAGAATTGGGGCTATACATTCTGTAGTTTTTGCAGGGTTTTCATCTACAGCTTTGGCAGCAAGAATTAATGATGCTTCCTGTAAAGTTTTGTTAACGGCTGATGGTGGTTTTAGAGGAGATAAGGTGACATCTTTAAAAGATATTGCAGATGAAGCGCTAAAAGAATGTCCGACGATAGAAAAGTCTATAGTATTTAAAAGAACAGAGCAAAATGTTTCATGGAACCCATCGATAGATGTTTGGTGGCATGAGGAGGTTGCAAAAGTTGACGATATATGCCCAGCCGAGATTATGGATGCGGAAGATATGCTCTTCATATTATATACTTCTGGTTCTACAGGAAAACCGAAAGGAATGGTACACACTTGTGCAGGATATATGGTATATACAGCGTATTCTTTTAAAAATGTTTTTCAATATAAAGAAGGAGATATCTATTGGTGTTCAGCAGATATAGGATGGATTACAGGGCATAGTTATATAGTATATGGACCATTAGCTGCGGGTGCCACTACCGTAATGTTCGAAGGCGTTCCTAGTTATCCTGATTTTGGACGTTTTTGGGAGGTATGTGAAAAGCATAAGGTAACGCAGTTTTATACGGCGCCGACGGCTATTCGAGCATTGGCGAAGCACCCTGTTTCTTTGGTGGAAAAGTATGATTTATCCAGTATTAGAATATTAGGAACCGTAGGAGAACCTATTAATGAAGAAGCATGGCATTGGTATGATGATCATGTAGGAAAAAATAAATGCCCTATCGTTGATACGTGGTGGCAAACAGAAACAGGAGGAATGATGATTTCTTCTATGGCCGGTATTACCAAGGATAAGCCTACCTATGCCACATTACCTTTACCAGGGATTCAACCCGTATTGTTAGATGGGGAGGGAAGTGAAATCCAAGAAACCGAAGCAGAAGGAATAATTGCCATCAAACATCCATGGCCCTCGTTGGCAAGAACTATATATGGTGACCATGAGCGATATAAAAATGTGTATTTCTCGGCATATCCTAATTATTATTTTCCAGGCGATGGTGCGCTAAGAGATGCTGATGGAAATTATAGGATTACAGGAAGGGTAGATGATGTGGTTATTGTCTCAGGACATAACTTAGGAACCGCTCCAATTGAAAATGCAATCAATGAACATGAGAAGATTGTAGAGAGTGCCGTTGTTGGGTTTCCTCACGACGTAAAAGGAAATGCATTGTATGCCTATGTGATTACGTATGATGGAGTAGAAGAGAAGCCTGAGTTAATAGATGAGATTCGAAACGTAGTGGCGAACACCATTGGTCCGATAGCAAAACCAGATAAGATTCAATTTGTAAAAGGTTTACCTAAAACACGATCTGGAAAGATCATGCGTAGAATTTTACGTAAGATAGCTTCTAATGATACTTCTAACCTTGGTGATGTATCTACCTTGTTAAACCCGGAAGTTGTGCAGGATATTATCGATCACAAATTATAACAGCTGTAATACACTAGCTCCAAAGTAAATATAGATATAGCAGAGTATAAGTTCTCCTATAAATACACCCGTAAATATGTATTTAAAAGGCGCCTTTAAGATTCCTCCAGCATAGCAAATTAGATCTGTAGGAACAATAGGTAGTAAAGACCACCCTGCTATAAAAAAAACAGATTTAGAGCTGGAAAAACGCGCTCTCCAGGTTTCTGTTTTGGATGTAAACCGATGATTTAAACGTTTGCTAAAACCAAGAAAATCTGAAAAATAGTAGATGGCAGTCGCCGAAACCATAACGCCTACCATAGATATAATCAAGATCAATAATAATCTGTCAGGAAACAATAGTCCTCCAGCAATTACAAAAGGAGTACTGGGAATTAAGAAAAAGCCTCGCATCAAGCTCAAGAGAATATAAATCCACAACATTTCGGTATTAAATGTCTTGATAAACTTTGTAATACGATCAGCGGAGAATGTTTCTGGAGATAAGAAATAGAGTATAGCAAATGCAATGATGATCAAAATCCAAATGCTGTAAATAATTATTTTTCCTTTTCTTGGCATGTTTTGGTAAGGTGTTGATAGTGGGCTTTTGATATCAACGAACCTAGTCAAATATTGTTACAAGATTGTTAGAAGAATAGGAACTTTAGATGAATCCTTTATCTCTTGCAATTAAGATCAATTCACGGTCATCTTGACCATTAGTGTCAAATATTTGTCGTAGATGACGCTTGCGTTTTTCTATTCCAGCACTAGAGAGTGGTACCAGATTTTGCAGCTCTTTGGTTTTAGTACCTATAGATAGTTCGTACAAAATTTTACGGTCTATATCGTCTAACAAGAAATCATTTGATACCTGTTTGCGTAATAACTTCATTACGGTTTTGCTATAATATGGAGGTTGTGTCAATACTTCTGTAATGGCAGTAACTAACTCTTGAGGTGTAATATCATTTTTTATTAAAAACCCATCAGGATCAATGTTCTTAAAGATGCTATGCACTCTATAGTTATCATTAAAAGTGGTCGATACAATAATTCGAGCATCTGGCAACAATTGATTAATCTTAAGACCTAAGTCTTCACCAGACAGAATCTTTCCGTCTTTAGATGGAGGTAAGCGCATGTCTAGAAAAACGATGTCTATACTATTATTGTATTTAGCATGCTCGCATATGATAGAATAGGCCGAATCGCAATCATTAGCCATATGAATAGTAAATGCATACGAAGAATCTTGCTTTTCGAGGTATTTAAAAGCACTTTTATACGCTTCGGAGATCAACGGATGATCATCTATCAATAATGCGGTGTATGATTTCTGTGTAGTCATAATGTTTGCATAGGTGTTTTTATAAGAATAGTGGTACCCTCACCAATAGTTGAAGAAACCTCTAGAGTCCCTTTTAGTTTTTGTACTCTAGATTGTATATTTTTCATACCGATCCCTTTCTTTTTTTTCTGAACCTGAAATCCTTCTCCATTGTCTTTAATATGTATGACGAGGTTATGATTTTGTGTAGAGATATCAACTGCAACTTGTTGTGCATTCGCGTGTTTTATAATATTCTGTAGCGCTTCTTGAAGAATACGATAAATATTCACTTTGGTTACCTGATCAATTCCATTCCATTCAATGAGCTCCGAAATCTGCAACTCGTAATTGAAATTTCCAATAGCACTTTTATCCTTAAGTAATTGTTCGATAATAGTAGAAAAATTGATAGTAGCACTTTCAAAAGAGGTATTCAATTTATGCGAAACATCTCGAATCTCTTTTTCAATCTCTTGGAGTTCATCTAAAAAAGATTGGTGTTGTTCTTTTATGTTGTCATCAGCACTGACTTCCAGAAAACCTAAACCTACTCGTGTGCCAAATAGTTTTCCTAACACACCGTCGTGGAGCTCTTCAGAGATCCTGTTACGCTCTTTTACCTTTTCCTCCTCTAAGATTGTTTGTTGCTGAATGGTAAGCAGATATACCTGCTCATTGGCTTTTTGTTGCTCCGTTTCTAATAGTAGCTTTTCTGTTTTTGACTTCTGAATCCGTAAGAAGTAGAGGAGAGATAAAATCAATAATACTCCTCCACTTGAAGAAAGTATCCAAATCTTCTGTTCAGAGAGACGTTCGGTTTCTTCAATATATTCATCGGTTTCAAAATCGATACGAGTAAACTTGTTTTGAACCTTTCGCTCTACGGCAATCAAACTATCATTGTATTGAATATAGCGACGAAGGTATTGCTTAGCTTTTTTGGGCTCTAGGTCCGCAAGTTGTGCTAATGATCTTAGATAATCACGTCCATTCTTTATTTGATTTGCTAAAATATTAGCCTCTTTAGCATATTTAATGGCATTAAGAGTATCTTGTAAATGTGAGTAGTAGCCAGACAAGTGAATTTTATTGTAAACTATCCCTGCCTTATCATTTAGACTGTCCCTAATTCTTAATGCTTCAACAAGGTGCTTTTTAACTTTTACTGTGTCTCCCAACATTAATTTACTATAGGCCAAATTATCTATTGTTCTAGCATACCTACTTTTATCTAAATTTTCTTTCAGGGTTAAATAGAAATAGTTAATGGCTTCTTGATATTCTCCTTTTTCCAAATATGTTAACCCAATATTATTAAGATTAGCAGGAATGTATTTTTCTTTATTCTCAAGTTTATTGATATACTCAAGCGCTTTTTTATGGTAAAACAGTGCTTTATCATAATCCTGAATATCGTTTTGTAATAGACCCAAACGATTGTATGATTCGTAAAGATACTTATTGTTCTTAAGAGACTTAAATTTTTTAATGGCCTCAAAAGTTAATACTTCGCTACCTGTATAATCCCGGTAGCGTCCTCTAATAAAGGCCATAGAATACAACATGCGCGCTGTTTCATATTCCTTATGGATGCCATTAAAATGATTATAAGCGAGCGTAAAATGTTGATATGCTTTATCGTAGATTTCTCCATTCAAATAATAATCAGCATAGCTCCATTGGGCATCAGCGATGACGAAAGAATCTTTTAATTTGTAAGCAAGTTCTAATGTTTCCTCATTAATTTTTTTAAAGTTCAACGTATCTTTTAATTCATAAAACCTATAAGCAATTATACTTAATTGGTTAGCTTTTGAATTTGTGGCTTGTTGCGGTAAAAGTTGATGATATGCTTTTTCTAAAAATGCTTTTTGTCGCTTTGAAGAATAAGTGTTGTTTTTTGCTGCTTTTATCCAAACAGCAATACTATCTGGTTTCGTTTGTATGGTCAATGCTTTTGCTTTTATATGAGCAGAGCATTTTAGCGAAAGCACCATGAAGAATAGTAGTCTAGGAATTTTTAAAAGGGATCTATTTTTCAAAAGCTATTTGGTTTGGTAGAAACAAATCTATAAAAAAAGCCCTTAGCATAAAAATGCTAAGGGCGAGACATTTATAGATGAGTGTTTCACCCACCTTTTCCACCACCAGTACCTTCTTCACCACCACCACCGGTAAGATCAGTATTACCTGTTCCTTGCGTGTTTTCGATGGTATCTAGTACTAGCTCATCGTTTTCGTTGATAAGATCTGTACAAGATGCTAAGAATAGTGACATGATAATCAATACTAAAATTGTTTTTAAAGTTTTCATAATGTAATTTTTAAAATTTGACAATAGTCTCCTGTGCCGTAAATACAGCGTGTGTGTAGAAAAGAATCGCGAGGTGTATCTTATCGGAGCTACCGATGAAATGGCACCCTGAATTCATTTCAGGATCATTGCCTTCTGCAGTCAGGCATTAAGAATTTCAGATTGATTTTTTGGTCAATTTTGAAGCCTACCGAGCACTCCTAGGCCTATCATGGAGATAGTAGGACTCGTGAAATTCTATTCGTTCAGAAATAAGGAAGCGTTCGCAATTTTATAAACGCTAGTTGAATCTATATTCTAAAATACGATAGTTTTAGAAAGAAAGCAACGTACTTTGAGTAAACGAAGCTTATCGGTGAGTAAACGCTCTTTTTCATTTAGTGTTTGCATATTTATTGTTTTCATAGTCTTGGTGTTTCTTACTATTAAGATACGAAAAATCAACGATTTATCCAAGGAAATTCGAATGATTCCGCTTATCTTACTATTAGGAATATCAATAAATATGCCGTAACAATTTTTGCTTTTCATAGACAAAAAATAAGGCGCCTTCTTCAAGGCGCCTTTATAGATTAATTATGAGCTAATTACTCATGATATATCGTTTTCTATAAAAGACTCCCGTATTTGAATTAAGATCATGGTCAGTTCTTTAGATTGACCAAAGGTGTTAATGTCATTTTGTTTCATGTGTTCTTGTTTTAGTTTTTAATATTAGTAGCAAATAAACTACTTGCTATCTGGGTACAAAGATGAAAACATTTTTTAAAAAAACAAAAAAATTATGATTTAATTTATTGATAATCAGTAGGTTGTGATAAAAATAGATATAGGAAGTACCGCTCGGACAGTTGTCCAAGTAGCGCATTTTTTACAATCGTTTAAGGGTCAATTGTTTAGTGTTCAATGCTTGTTATTTTGTATGTTATGTTTCACTCATTATTTTTTTTAATAAAAACCATAAAAAAAGCGCCCAAAATTCATTGGACGCCTATATATCTGTGTTTCTTTTATTAGATTTTATTCATAAAATCGTTTAGAATTGACATACAACAGCGCCCTTTCTTTAGAAAAGGTCTCCATAATGCTTGGAATATCCCATCCAGGATATAGTAAACTTTTTGCGATATGTATACACTGTTGTCTCATTGTGATAGTACAAATATAGAATCTTTCTCCGAATTCCGATGGTATTCCATGTCAATATGCTTGTGTCAAAGTAAAAAGTAAGGTTTTGCCTTACTTTTTGTATGGCAAAACCTTACTTCTATTCTTCAGGATACGAATACATTTGAAATGAATATTTGTTGAATATTTGGTACAAGCAATTTCAATATTTATTAGAACAACCAAAAAGGGGAAAATTTTTGTATGAAAAGGAAAGAGGAAACTCAAAGACTATATATTGTTTGTACCTTTTAAGCCAACTAAATGTATTTAGTTCGCCTATTTGAGTCTTTAGAGTTTTCATATAGATTATTATATAGTCGATAAAAGGCGCTTTATTATGAAGCGTCTTTTATTTTTGTAAATTGCCGAATTAAAATTCGACATAGAAACAAATTATCCACTTATGAAGAAAATAATACTTCTACTGTTTGTTACCGTTTTTGCAATCTCTTGTAAAAATGAACCTAAGAAAGATGTAAAGAAAGAAAAGTTCCCTGAAACTTTAGGAAAGGTATTTAAGAAGCATGGAGGTATCGATGCATGGAGAAAAGCAAATACTTTATCTTTTAATATAGGAGAGGAGTCTCACACCGTGGATTTGCATTCAAGAAAAACAGTGGTGCACTCGCCCAAGTACTCTCTTGGGTATAATGGTAAAGATGTATGGATGGTACGTCAAGACTCGACAGCATTTAAAAGAGACCCGAAATTCTACTATAACTTATACTTCTATTTCTATGCCATGCCATTTGTATTGGCAGATGATGGAATTTCATATGAAGATACAACGCCTTTAGTTTTTGAAGGAAAAGAGTATCCAGGAATAAAGATATCATATGAATCAAATATTGGAACATCGCCAGATGATAACTACTATATATACTTTAATCCAGAAACCCATCAAATGGAATGGTTACGCTATTCTGTAACATTTTTCTCTAAGAAAACTTCAGATAAGTTTAATGTAATTCGTTATAACAATTGGAATACTGTAGATGGTTTTTTACTACCTAAATCGATTACATGGTATAAAAAAGATGAAAATGGATTGCCAACAGAACCAAGAGGAGGAGCAACCGAATTTACACTGGCAATTGTAAAGGAAGCCAAGTTGCAAGATGCTTTCTTCGACAAACCTAATCAAGAATAGCTTTAATAGTTGACAAAATAAACTGATAATATTCTTCCGTATCTGGCACCAACATTGGAATAGAAGAACTGTCTTTAAATAAGGAAAGATCAAATAACTGCAGATCATCTACTTCCTCTTCCTGCATAGAAAGTTCTTCAATACTTTTTGTTAATTCACATAAAAAAACATGATAGAACTCATTATCCTGAATACCATTGGGATGACTCCGCTCTCCCTTACGAATAGCAATTTTACGAAGACCTTCTTCCTCGACATGTAAACCTATTTCTTCTAATACTTCTCTTTGTGCCGCTGCTTCAATAGATTCTCCCGCATGCACGTGACCGGCTACTGATACGTCCCATCTATTCGGATACGTTTTTTTATTGGCCCCTCTTTTCTGTAATAAAAGCTGATGGTCTTTTGTGTAAAACCACACATGAACCGTGGCATGATAATACCCTTTTTGATGTGCTATTGATTTTAAACAGCTCTTTCCAGTTGATATTCCATCAATATTGAGTATGTCAATAAGTTCATCCATTGCCTCAGATTAGAACGAAAAAGATACTGTTTTTTATTTATTCGAAGTACGAAAATGTTTCGCCATCTTTTATTTTTAGCAAACTTTCATAAATGAGCTTAATAACATTTTCCACATCATCCCTATGCACCATTTCAACAGTGGTATGCATATAACGTAGCGGTAATGAAATTAACGCAGAAGCAACTCCACCATTGCTATAAGCAAAAGCATCTGTATCGGTTCCAGTAGCTCTAGATAAGGCAGATCTTTGAAATGGAATCTCCTTTTCTTCGGCAGTTTCTGTAATAAGGTCTCTTAATTTTTGCTGAACAGCAGGAGCATAGGCAATCACCGGACCACTACCATTTTTAATGGTTCCTTGTTTTTTCTGATCGATCATAGGTGTAGTCGTGTCATGAGTTACATCTGTAACGATTGCTACATTAGGTTTGATCGTTTCGGTAATCATTTCAGCACCTCTCAATCCAATCTCTTCCTGTACAGAATTCGTAATATATAATCCAAAAGGCAATGCTTTTTTATTTTCATGTAATAGTCTGGCAACTTCAGCAATCATAAACCCCCCCATTCTGTTATCGATAGCTCTACAAACAAAATTAGTTTTATTCAATATATGAAACTCATCAGGATAAGTAATTACACATCCAACATGTACTCCAAGTTTTTCTACTTCTTCTTTTGTTTTACAGCCACAATCAATAAAAATATTATCTGGCTTAGGTGCTTCCTCCTTGGCTTTATTTCTCGTATGTATAGCAGGCCATCCAAAAAGACCTTTAACAATGCCTTTTTTAGTATGAATGTTTACAATTTTACTTGGTGCGATTTGATGATCACTTCCACCATTTCTAATGACATAAATAAGTCCATTATCAGAAATATAATTTACATACCAGGAAATTTCATCTGCATGTCCTTCAATAACCACTTTATATTTAGCATCGGGATTAATAACTCCAACTGCACTACCATAGGTGTCGGTAATGAACTCATCTACATAGGGCTTGAGGTAATTCATCCATATTTTCTGACCCTCCCATTCATATCCAGTAGGAGCAGCATTGTTTAAATATTCTTCTAAAAATGTAAGTGATTTTTTATTCAGTATTGATTTTCCCATATTTCTTTTCGTTTGTGTAAAAATAAAAGGAATTTTAGAATGATTTCAATTAAATGGAAAAAGTTGTAACAATTATTGTTACTTTGATACTTATCAACAAATTAAAACCAAGTAAAACCATATTTAGCATGCAATTAACCATACAGAATTTGACGAAAACCTATAAGAACGGTGTCAAGGCAATAGATGATTTAAGTATAGAAATAGGGACTGGAATGTTTGGACTTTTAGGTCCTAATGGAGCAGGAAAGTCGTCATTAATGAGAACTATAGCTACTTTGCAAAGCCCAGATTCTGGAGCAATTACATTTGGAGACATTGATGTGTTGAAAGATAAAATGAAGTTGAGAAAAGTATTAGGGTATTTACCTCAATCTTTTGGCGTATATCCTAAAATGTCGGCCGAAGCTTTATTAGATTACTTCGCTACCTTGAAAGGGGTGAGTTCTAAATCGGAAAGAAAAGCATTAGTGAAAGAAGTCTTAGAAATTACCAATTTATATGATGTTCGTAGAAAAAATGTAGCGGGATATTCTGGGGGTATGAAACAACGTTTTGGAATTGCACAATTGTTGTTAAACAATCCCAAGTTAATTATTGTTGATGAGCCTACGGCTGGACTAGATCCTGCAGAGCGAAACCGCTTTTTAAATGTATTGCGTGAAGTAGGTACCAATTGTACCGTAATCTTTTCGACGCATATTGTAGAGGACGTAAAGGAACTATGTAATGAGATGGCTATTTTGAATGGAGGAAGGATTCTAAAGCATACCACTCCACAAGAAGCTACAAAAGAAATAGAGGGACAAATATGGATGAAAACAATCCAGAGAGGACAACTGGACGAAATTCAAAAAAATTATAACATGCTTTCTGCCAGCTACAATACAGACAATTCATTAAATGTCCGCGTCCATAGTTTAGAGAACCTAGGGGATGGTTTTGAAAAAACAACACCTCAATTAGACGATGTATATTTTATTGCATTAAAACAAGATGAACTAGTCGAAGCTGTTTCGGCATAAAAAGAGATCTATGTTTTCTACAATATTCAAACACGAATTAAAGTATTGGTTTAAGAAACCAGCTTTTTATGTATACCTAGGTATATTTGCGTTACTATCACTATTCCTTTCTGCGGCAAATGCAGGTGTTTTTGATTCAGTCAGTGTAACTACTGGTTCAGCAAGGATTGTGAACTCACCCATAGGAATCAATGCATTATTTAATGCGTTGTCTATTTTTATCTTTTTTCTCTTTCCTTCTATTATAGGAGTATCAATCTACAGAGATTTTAAAAGTGAGATGCACACCATTTTATATTCCTATCCTTTTACCAAAGCCAACTATCTCTTTGCGAAATTTTTAAGCGCTTTTATAGTAGTTACTTCCATTGTATTGGTCATCGGGTTTTTTATGGCAATAGGTTTTCGATTTCCTGGCACAAATCCAGACATTGTTACTAGCTTTAGTTTAAATTCATACATACATGCTTACCTAGTATACATATTACCAAATGTACTATTGTTTGGAACGATAGTGTTTGCCGTAGTAACATTTACCAGAAATATCGCTGCTGGATTTATTACTGTAATCTTGCTATTATTTGTACAGGGACTTACAGAAAGTTTTTTAAATGAAGAGAGTACAAGGTATATAGCGGCCTTGGTAGACCCTTTTGGAGCAGCTGCTTCAAACTATTATACAAAGTATTGGACGTTGTCTGAACAAAATGAAATGGCATTACCGTTTAAAGGAGTGATCATTTATAATAGATTGATTTGGCTTGGTGTTTCTTTCTTGGTTTTTGGATTGGTATTCAAATATTTTTCATTTAGTCAGAATGCATTTAGTTTCAATTTCAAAAAGAATAAAGGGGAGAGAAGTATCAAAAGAAACTTTGGAGGTATCGTATCTGTAAACATTCCAAAAGTAAAACATGATTACTCGTTTATCCGTAATTTAAAAACCACTTGGAAATTAGCTGCCATAGACTTTAAATATATTGTAAAAAGTTGGCCTTTTTTGAGTATAGTGTTAGTTGGTTTAATGCTGATTTTAGTTGTACTGAGTGAAGTAGGGAATATCTTTGGAACAGCCACACTGCCGGTCACATGGAAAATGCTACAAGGAGGCAGGATATTTAAACTATCGATTAATATTTGTACATTTTTATATGCTGGAATGCTGGTGCATAGAGCTGGTATTGCTAAGGTGAATCACCTAGTAGATGTAACCCCAATACCAAATTGGTCATTACTTTTATCAAAGCTGTTAGCAATATTAAAAATGCAGTTGCTATTGTTGTTTGTAATAATGATCTCTGGAATGCTATTTCAGACCTATAAAGGATATTACGATTTTAATATAGGACATTATATATATGAATTATATGGCTTAAACTTTATCAATTATGTTGTTTGGGCGTTATTAGCTATTTGGGTTCAAACACTATTTAGAAACCCGTATTTAGGATTGTTTGTATTGATTGTTTTATCCGTTGGAATACCATTTTTATCACTCGCAGGTATAGAGAATGATCTCTTTAAATATAATGAAGGACCAGGATTCGCATATTCAGACATGAATGGGTATGGAGCCTTTTTCAATAGCTATATGGCATATAAAACCTATTGGATACTTTGCGGATTAATGTTATTGATTATATCTGGACTTTTTTGGGTGAGAGGAATTCCCAATTCGTTTAAAGAGAGGATACAAATTGCAGTTTCTAGGTTTAAAGGGATGACAATAATTGGTTTGGTGGTGTTTTTAGTAGGGTTCTTATTTTTAGGAAACTACATCTATGGTGAAGATTATGCAGCAGAAGATCGATTGTCATCAAAAGAAAGAGAAAAGAAAAGTGTTGAATGGGAAAAGACATATAAAAAATACGAAAACTATAAGCAACCGAGGGTTGTGGCCGTAAATGTTAATGTAAATATATTCCCTAAAGAAAGAGATTTTAATGCAGATGGCGGATATGTAATGATCAATAAAACAGACCAACCCATTGATAGTTTATTTTTAAATTACAATGATTATCCATCAACATTTGAGTTTGACCAAGAAACAGATCTAGTGTCAAAAGATTCCGTATTTAACTTTGATATTTATCAATTGAAAAACCCATTGCAACCTGGAGATACTTTACGTTTAAAATTCACTGTAAAAAATAGTGCAAACACAGCGTTAAATATTAATTCCCCAGTGTTAAACAATGGGACATTTATAAATAATTTTCAATTGTTTCCATCTTTTGGATATAATGGTTTTGGAGAGTTAAGAGACGACAAAACACGTAAGAAATACGGATTGCCTAAAAATGATCTAAAACCACACCCGTCTGATTCCACTGCATTAGGGAATACGTATATATCTAAAGATGCAGATTGGATTGACTTTGAAGCTACGGTTAGCACGTCGGAAGATCAGATAGCTATTGCACCAGGATACTTAATAAAAGAATGGAATGATAAAGGTAGGCACTATTTCCATTATAAAATGGATAGTAAAATCTTGAACTTCTATGCGTTTAATTCAGCGCGATATGAAGTGAAAAAAGAACTATGGAATGATATAAGTTTAGAAATTTACTATCACAAAGGACATACCTATAATTTAGATAGAATGATGAAAGGGATGAAAGCTGCCCTAAAATATGACGCTGAGAACTTTAGTCCATATCAACATAGACAAGCAAGAATCATTGAGTTCCCCAGAACCAGTGGTAGTTTTGCGCAGTCATTTCCCAATACGATTCCGTTTTCTGAGGGAGTTGGGTTTATCGCAGATGTAGATGATACAGACGAAGGAGGTGTAGATTATCCATTTGCCATAACCGCCCATGAGGTAGCGCATCAGTGGTGGGCGCATCAAGTAATAGGTGCAGATGTATTAGGCGCAACAATGCTATCTGAAAGCCTGTCAGAATATGTAGCACTTAAAGTGTTAGAACATGAGCACGGTAAAAATAAAATGCGAAAGTTTCTTAAAAAAGCATTGGATGGATACTTATTACAAAGAACCTTAGAACGTAAAAGAGAAAACCCTTTAATATATAATGATGGACAAGGGTATATACGTTACCAAAAAGGATCCATGGTCTTTTATGCATTGAGTGATTACATAGGTGAAAAGAATTTAAACAATGCATTAAAAAAGTACGTTGAAAAGGTAAAGTTTCAAGAACCACCCTATACAACCTCTTTGGATATGCTAAACTATATAAAAGAAGCTACTCCCGATTCTTTGCAATATGTTATTAAAGACATGTTTGAAACGATTACATTATATAGGAACAGAATCGTAGATGCTTCCTATACAGAATTGGAGAATGGAAAGTACCAAGTAGATATTGAATTTAATGTAAGTAAGTATAGAAATGACGATAAAGGAAGAAGGTTTTATGGTGAGCAAGTAGGTGATACGATTACCTATAAGAATGATAAGATGAGAAAACCAATACTATCTGTTAAGTTGAATGATTATATAGACCTTGGAATATTTGGAGAAGAAGAAGTCGATGGTAGTAAAAAAGAAATAGAATTATATTTCAAAAAGATCCATATTACTGAGATACATAATAAGATACGGATTATTGTAGATCAAAAACCAGTAGAAGTAGGAATAGATCCTTACAATAAGTTAATCGATGTTCAGTCAGATGATAATAGACGGAAGATCTAGCACTAAGAATTAATACACGAATAAAAACTCATGAATACTTTTCATGAGTTTTTTCTGTTAAACTAATACACCAACGGATATTTCGATATTCAAAATAAGTATATTTACAGACGGTAAAAAGAAAGCCTTGAAAAAACTAATTTGTTTATTACTATTGTTCTTATCCACTTTTGTGTTTGCACAAAAGAAAGACTCCTTACCTTTAAATATCGAAGATTATATTGTCATTAAGAAAGGGGATACCTTAACTATAGATCTAGATGAGTTTTCAATAATACCAAAACATCAGTTTTCATCACCTAAAGATGCGAGATATTATTATTGGTTTAGAAGCAAGGTACATAAAGCATATCCTTATGCGAAATTAGCATCTCAAAGACTAGATACACTTACTAGAAGGTTAGAGCGAATTAAGTCGAAGAGGAAACGTAAAAAGTATACGAGAAGAGCACAGAAGTATTTGGAAGGAGAGTTTACTAATCAATTGAAGAAAATGACGAGGACCGAAGGACGCATTTTGATAAAATTAATCCATAGGCAAACGGGAAGGACGGCATATCAAAATATAAGGAAACTGAGAAGTGGTTGGAAAGCATTTTGGTATAACACGTCAGCCAACCTATTTAAGCTTTCTTTAAAAAGCGAGTATCATCCCGAATCAGTAAATGAAGATTATTTGATAGAAGATGTATTGTTTAGAGCTTTTCAAAACGAGACTTTAGAGGCCCAACACACGAAGTTGGATTTTGATTTCCCAAAACTTGCGGCAAAGAATAAAGGCAAAGTTGATGTAGAAGAATACAAGAAGATGTTTTCAAAGATGCGAAAGAAGAAAAAAAAGAAGTCTTCCAGAAAATAATTTTAGAGATAAGATATTCATTCTGAATGTGTTTACTTTTCAAGTAAAAAAAAGTGCTATTTTTTCGATTAAAAATTGATGTAGATTACAAAAAGTTACTATCTTTGCGGTCCGATTTTTCGGGTAGTTCATTGAGTGGTTGTTGAGGGGAGTTGGGGTAAGAAAAAATAAATTAAATTTTTTTTATTTTT